>Ga0268298_10000827_pt1 | contig 38716 bp, 42 predicted proteins | sample WWTPWeurt_MetaG_FD_194462 | JGI IMG/M metagenome (GOLD analysis project Ga0268298, IMG submission 194462) | Activated sludge microbial communities from WWTP in Nijmegen, Gelderland, Netherland - WWTP Weurt | ecosystem: Engineered > WWTP > Aerobic digester > Activated sludge | place...
CACATCATCACGGACAAATACAAGTCGCTCATCGACGACATTTACAAGGAAAAGTGAGAAGAATGAAGACGGAGAACCAGGCCCAATGATGACAAAGGCTGAATTCTCCGGCAACACTCTCCACCTATCCTTTCACGTGGAACGCCTGGACATGAGCATGGTCCGGGCGTTGCGCGATGAGGTGCGCGGCCACCTCGTGGGAAGACCGACTCCCGTATTTGTAGACATGTCCAATGTTACGTACATGGACTCTTCCGGTATGGGCACGCTCAAGCTCATCATGGATGACGTTACAGCGTACGGCGGCCAGCTAGTGTTGCGAAAGATCAACCAGCCTCAAATGATGCTGTTGAAACTTTCCAAACTGGATTCGTACTTCCAATTTGAAGAAATCAAGAAGCAGCCTGGCCTTCACGACATGTAATCGCCGTTAGGGCTTGACAGCTTCTTCCGTTTCCATCACACTCCAGCATCGTGCGGCGGCGGAACAAAGTACCAGCGTCCGAGAAATACCGCCCGGCCAATGTAGCTCGCATCGTCTATAACCTGGTATTCTTCGCAGTCTTTGTCTACTTCAAGCTTACAGTCGTTTACCCACTTTCCGTTTTACATCTGGTCTTCGCAGTTTCCTGGATCACGCTGATTGAACTAGAAATTCTGATCGAAAAAGAACACTGGTGGAGCGGCTATATTCCGGCCACTGCGGACCTACTCTGGATCAGCGTGATGGTGTACGTGACCGGAAATATTTCCTCATTTGTAATCATTGGCTATTTTATTTCCATTTCGCTCTCCAGCATGACCGATTCGCGCAATTATGGCATCTACAATGTAATACTGAGCAGCGTTTTGTACGCCGGGGTTGGCGCGTCTGTATACGCTGGCCTTCTACCTGCAGTCAACATTTTGATGGATCCTGTTCGACCGCCGCTCTTGCCGCTTGTGATTGCTTCCGTCTCCATGCTGGGCTCTTTCTATATCGTAAACCAGGTAGTATCGCGACTTTTTCTTTCGCTCAATGGAGAGGTCCGCACGCGAAAGAAAGCAGAAGACAGACTCAGGCGAGACCTCGAATTGGCGCATAACGTTCAGCAAAGCATCATACCAGCAGGAAATCGCTTTCCGGTTCGATCCGAATTCAGATTCGGATCCTGCTACATTGCACTCGATAGTGTTGGTGGAGATCTGTATGATGTGATTCCTCTCACCGGGAATCGATTTGGATTTCTCATAGCAGATGTTTCTGGTCACGGTGTTTCGGCGGCGCTCGTCACCACCATGGCCAAAGCATCATTCAGCAACGCGGCTCCTGCAAATACACTGGCACACGAGGTTTGCGCGACAGTCAACAGGGACATGTTCAAATTCATTGGAGACAGCGTAAACTACCTGACTGCGTTCTATTGTGTTGTAGATCTCAACACTGGCAGCGTCAACTACTGCAATGCCGGACATCATCCAGCACTGCTTGTTCGAGGTTCCACCTGCCAGGAACTGAAGTCTGAAAACACGTTTCCGATCGGAGTGTGGGCAGAATTCGATTTCGAATCAGGCTGGGTTTCTCTTGCGCCTGGAGATCGCATCTTGCTCTTCACAGATGGCATTACTGAGGCATCCAATCCTGCTTTCGCTCAATACGGAGAATCCAGGTTTCAAGATTTTATTGCCCAATCCGCTTCATTGAATGCTTCTGATTTTGTTGAGAATCTGATCCTCGATTTAAAAACTTTTTGCGCGGGCACGCCCATTCACGATGATCGTGCCGTTCTGTGCATCGACTATCTTCGCGATTCAGATTGACGCACAATAAACATATGCCGTCACTCATGATATGGAAGAGAAATTCGAAAACATAAGAAAGAATACGACGTGCTCTGAATGTGGCGGAAAGGAAATGGCCTTTGGCTATCTGTTTGAAGGAACCGGAGCAGTGAAGAAGAAAGGATCGCTACTCGGGCTCGATGCGTTTTCAGGCGTTGGCAACATGATCATGATTGTGTGCCAGGGATGCGGATTTGTTGCAAAGAGCTTTGTGATCGCCCGCTGAGTTTTCAAAGAATACTTACGCAATCTCTAGAAGCGCATCGCAATTCCAGCGCGAAGACCATCGTTTGCGGGAACAAGAACCAGTCGCACACTCTCTATGGAAAGAGACTCGGAGGCTTTTTTCTTCGAATACTCATCCCATCTATCCATGGAGAGAACCGGCATGGTCCAGATCTGCAGCTCACCTACAATCAGACTGCTCCAGAAATTCACGGTGGCTTCCCTTACAGATCTTCCACCGCCTCCTGCTTTGTCGATTTTGTGCCCATAGGTATAACGAATCACAGCGGCGCCACCTCCCGCTACAGCCACTCCAAGAGCGTGATTGATCCAACTCCGATTGAATGATTGAGTCTCCGCACTCGTTCGAAGCGCGCTTTCTGCCGCGTCGAGCTTGCTTTTGATCTCCGCCTCAGTTCCTGCGGGCATACTGCGAATGTCATCTGCTGCCCACGCAGAAGGAACAGGACCAAGCAGCATACCTCCCGTCGCAATCAAAGACTGCCACCCGCTGACCCTCTGCGTGGCGCGAACAATGGGATCGTGTGAAGTAGACGCGATTGTGAAGCTGGCCACAGTACTTGTTGCATACAATCCAGTAAAACCGTAGTACCAGAGCGAAGCGTGAGTCTTCTCTTCATCCAGCGAGTGTACAATCCAATCGATCTTCGCGATGCTCTGTGTATCTGAATGCTCCACAGGTTCGGCGTGAAACGGGTGCGCCAAACAAACCGTTAACAAAACGAGTGAAATCCAGCGGAACAAAGTCATGATTGTCTCTAGAAGAAGCAATCGATGACGCCACACATTTTATAAATTTTGAAAAAGGATTGAGTGCACTCAGTCGTAACCCACGAACGGGCATGGAACAACGCGGAAACAGAAAGTGGCTGGTGCTCGCGGCATTTGCCGGAACAGCTCTCGTCAGCCAGATGCTATGGTTGAATTTTGCAACCATCGCAATCACAATTCAAAATCGTTACACCGTAGACGAATCTACAGCAAATCTTCTGACTCTCGTTTTTCCCCTTCTGTACCTGGTTTTCTCCATTCCGTCAGGCATTCTGATCGATCGCAAAGGATATCGTGTTTCTGTTCTGTGGGGCTCCTTCATGCAGGCGGCCGCTTCCTGCATTCGCATCTACGACGAATCCTTCTACGCTTTGCTCGCAGGCCAGGTTGGAATTGCGGTAGCTCAGCCTTTCATCGTAAACGGAATTTCCAAACTGGCGGCGGACTGGTTTGACGAAGATGAAGGAGCGGCGGCCAACGGAATAGGAACAGTCGGAATGTTCGCAGGAATGGCTCTTGCACTCGGACTGACTCCCGTCTTTGTAGAACACTGGGGACTGAGAACCGCCATGATCATCTTTTCTCTGGTCTCCGTGGCAGCGGCAGCTATCTATGCATTGATAGACAGGAAGTCCATTTCCGCATCTAAAGAATCCACTTCGAGTATTTCTTTTGGGCCAGTTCTCAAAGACAAACGCCTGCAACTTCTTTTCTTCCTGGCGTTCCTGGGACTGGGCTTCTTCAACGGTCTCACTGCATGGCTGGAACAAATTCTAGCACCCAGAGGGATCAGTGCCATTGACGCCGGAATCATTGGAAGTGCCTTGATTGTGGGTGGGATCGTTGGCGCGGCGATTGTCCCCAATTTTTCAGATAAGTTCAAGAAGCGTAAGCCATTCCTGCTTTCGTGCGTCATCGCAGCTGTCTGCCTCACGTATCCTCTCGGAATGGGAAGTCGGTTCAGCATTCTCGTGACTCTGGCGGCAGCACTCGGTTTCTTCTTTTTACCTGCTTTCGCGCTTTTGCTTGAGATGTGTTCCGAAGTGGCAGGCGAAAAGCATACGGGTGCGGCCACCGGCATTCTCATGCTCACCGGGAACGCAGGAGGAGTGGTTGTAATGCTCGCGATGGATGCAATTCGCTTTGGTTCACCCTCTTACGACAATGCAGTATACTTGCTTGTGGTTCTTCTTGCGATCGCGCTCTTCGCGTCGGTGTTTCTTCCGGAAACCTACGGCGCGAAACCCATTGAAGATAAATGATATTTTTGGTTGCAAATATTTAGAACTCAAATAGCGTAAGGCCCCGGCAAACGGGGTTTTATGATGCCAAACACCACACTTTCTCGCGCGTACTATGCACTGGCCATCGCATGCATTTTGGATGTGATCGCCATAGCTGCAGGCGCATCTATTCCGGATTTTTATGGTCGCCCTGTGCTGCTCCTGTCATTCGCAGTGGTAGTCTTCAAGAACGCGGCACACAACTCTCACAGGCTGATTTCGCTTGGAATGGTGGCCGCGGCTCTGGTAGAAGCAATGCAAATGCTCGGCATTGGATTTGCCTGGATTGCATCTGCAACTGCCGTTTATTACCTCGCGTATTCCGTTGCTTTCGCTTTGCGAGGTGGTAAGATCAAAAGTAAACTGGAAGCCACCGGATTTGCAGTCTACGCCCTCTACTCCATCGTCATGTTTCTGTGGCTCGAACCGTATGGATTTCTTCGCATGGCCTCCATTCTCTACACTGCAGTCGTAATCCTCTTCGGCGGTCTCTCTTCGCGTCCGGTCTTCGCAAGAAAGGAAGGAGCCGCGTGGTCCAGACTGCTCGCCGGCGCGGTGGCTCTTCTTGTGATTTCAGACAGCATGCGGGCCATTTCTATCTTCAAAGAGCCTGTGTCTGAAGCTCTGATTCTGGCGCCCTACTGGGCAGGACAATTTGGCCTCGCACTCTGGCCTATTTTCGATAAAAAAAAGCAGTTATAAGGGGCATATAAGGGGAAAGTAAGCGAATCGCAAGGTTCGCGTTTATGCTGAGAACATAGCAGGGGGAATTTACTGTGAACAAGTTCAAGACAAGCTACACAATCGGGCTGTTGCTCTTCGCCATCTATTGCGGTGCAGACAAAGAGAAGGGGCCCATGATCGCTCCGATTCCGGGAGCGAGTGCATCCAACCACAATGATCTGACCACGGCCGGGGCCTTTACCGGTACCTGTTTCACTGCAGATAAGTTCAACGTTGGAAGGGGAATCTACGACATCACTGGATCTGCGGCCGAACTCGGCATGATGGGCTATGCCATGGTAGATCAAAAAACAGCTGGAATCCACATGAGACTGCGTGCTCGCGCTTTTCTCATAGAAAGTCCGTGCAACGGCAAACGCCTGGTCTACGTGAGTGCCGATCTTGGACAGGTCTTCCAATCCGTCAAACAGGGTGTGGTCAAGAAACTCGTTGCGGCCTACGGAGATATGTACTCAGACGAAAACGTAATTCTAAGCGCCACGCATACCCACAGTGGACCTGGCGGATACTCTCACTACGCGCTCTACAATCTCACTATCCTTGGCTATGACCAGCAGAACTACGACGCAATCGTCAATGGAATCTTTCAGGCCATTGTTCGCGCGCATAACAACGCAAAGCCGGCAACGATCGAACTTGCGACTGGTGATGTAAACGATGCAAGCATGAACCGATCTCCGATTGCATACGCTGCCAATCCAGCCGCAGAGCGTGCGAAATATTCCGCGGACATTGACAAGAAGATGACTCTGTTGAAATTCCGTGGAACAGATGGAAAGGAACTTGGATTGCTCAATTGGTTTGCAGTTCACGCCACCAGCATCGGAAACAAGAATCATTTAATCAGTGGCGACAACAAAGGCTATGCCGCCTATCGTTTCGAAAAAGCGAAAGGCACAAATTACGCATCAGCTGATACCTTTGTTGCCGGATTTGCAAATGCAAATGAAGGAGACGTTTCTCCCAATCTCTGGGGCGTTCCAGATCTGGTTCACGACTTTGATCGCACATACACAATTGGAAATAGACAATACGAGACTGCGAACACACTCTACAATCAGGGTGGGAAAGTTCTTTCGGGCGGAGTGGATTACAGACATGCTTACGTAAACTATTCGCAGGTGACTGTGGATGCTCAGTGGACGGGCGGTGCTGCGAAATCCACGTGCAAAGCAGCCATCGGCGTTTCGTTTGCAGCTGGTTCCACAGAAGACGGCCCGTCCGGAGTTCCATTGATTACGGAAGGCATGACGTACGGTGGAGCAAGCTGGCCCATGTTCACGCTGGTTCCAGACGACCAGGCATGCCATGAAAAAAAGATCATTCTGCTTCCAACCGGTCGCATGACCCCGTATCCCTGGACTCCAGAAGTACTGCCTGTGCACATTGCACGCATCGGAAGTCTGGCGATTGTCGCAGTTCCCTTTGAGTGTACTACGATGTGCGGGCGTAGACTTCGCGATACGGTTGGCGCAGAGTTGAAGGCAGACGGAGTTACAGACGTAGTGATTGCCGGACTTGCAGATGCATACGCAGGATATGTTGCAACGAAAGAGGAATACTCAGTGCAACACTACGAAGGTGCTTCTACTCATTTCGGACCAAACCAGCTCGGGGCAATGCAGCAGGAATACGCGAAACTGGCTCGTGCCATGCGAAACGGAGAAACAGTCAATCCTGGCCCTACACCGCGCGACCTGAGCAATAAGCAATCATCGTTGATCACGGGCGTTGTGTTCGATGATGTACCGCTGTTCAAAAGCTTTGGGGATGTTTACCAGGACGCTGCGGCTTCCTATTCGCGTGGTACGGTGGCCAGTGCTATATTCTGGGGCGCTCACCCACGCAACAATTTGCGTACTCAAGGAACCTACCTGGAAGTACAAAGATGGAACGGTTCTAGCTGGGTCACAGTTGCATCCGACTGGGATCCAGAAACGAAATACGAATGGGCTCGAGATGGAATTGCGAACTCAAAAGTAACAGTCAAATGGTCCATCCCGGCAACGGCGGCCACAGGTACATATCGCCTGCGCCAGTATGGAAACTGGAAATCAGGCTGGACGGGAGCCATTAGCGCCTACACCGGAACGTCTCGCAGTTTCACAGTCAATTGAGTGCAGTTAGTGATTTACAGTTTGCCGGGTTCCGAACAGCCTTTCGTTCGTGGACTCCGGGAAACTGGTTTCAGTTCTGACCATTGACGACTCTGCGACCGTAATTGCCTACCTCCGTACTCTGCTCAAAGAAAGACAGATCATGACGGACGGATGCGGCAGCCTCGCAGAGGCTCGTTCCATTCTTGCTCAAAAGAAATTCGATCTGATATTTTTGGATTTAGTTCTTCCGGATGGAAGTGGGATCGACCTTCTAAAAGAGATTCGCGCGAAAGACAAAACCACTCCCATCCTCATGCTCACCGGGCGCGGAGATGTGAAGACCGTAGTTTCCGCAATGGCTCTGGGCGCAGATGGTTTCGTGGAAAAGCAGGATTTGTTCCTGGATGATTTCATGCTGGCCGTGGATCGAGCAGTGGAACATCGACATGGAATTCTTGCACGCGAACAATTAGAACAATTGAAGAGAGACATGTACGCGATGATCACCCATGACCTGCGCAATCCAATTGGAAATGCGGGTGCTGCGGCAGATCTTCTGCTCACCATGACGCCGGATGACCCCGACCACAAACAAGTCCTGAGCATTATACGCACGTCCATCGATTCCGCACTCGGACTGATGGAACAATATCTAGACTATGAAAAAATCAATGCCGGCTTTCTCGAACTACATAAGAGCAAATGCAATCTCGCGGATTTGGTCACAGCAAGCGTAAACAACGTTGGAATGGTTGCGCGAAAACGCAAACAGGAACTGACCGTGGACGCACAAGCGTTTGAGGCAGCAGTGGATCCACTGCGAATGCAGCAGGTGATGGAGAATCTGATCTCCAATGCGATCAAATATACTCAAGAGGGTGGTAAGATTTCAGTGCGACTGTACGGGACCAATGGATCCATTATCTTTGAAGTAGAAGACAACGGCTTTGGAATTCCGCCCGCAGAATTGGAAACGATTTTTGGAAAATTCAAACAGCTTACGAATGGAACTAAACTCTCCAGAGGTTTTGGCCTCGGGCTAATGATCGCACATGAAATTGTAGAAGCTCACGGAGGAACCATCAAAGCGGAGTCTGGTGGCTCGATCGCGAAGGGCTCGCGGTTCACCGTCCGATTACCTGCTGTTTGATGAAGAGGGCTGGATTCAGACGGCGACAGAATCGCCGCCACTTCTCACTTCCCTGTGATGTTAAATACGCTCTTGTTTTCTTCCACCCAGCGAATTAGCTTTTCCACACCTTCGCGAGGCTTAACCTTTGGATTGAATCCAAACTTACGTGCTTCCGTGATGTCGCAGATGAAGTATCGCATATCTCCAGGACGCTCTGGATGAAATTCAATCACTGGCTTTGTTCCAAGAATTTCTCCGATCATTGCGATGCACTCGATGAGTGAAATCTTGTGTTCTGGTCCGCCGCCAATGTTGTACACACCAGGGATAGGATTTTTGAAATACGCGAGATAACTCTGCGCTCCGTCGCCGGCATACAGGATGTCGCGCGATTGCTTTCCAGTTCCAAACACTCGCAAAGGAAGACCAAAGACCGCGCGAATTGCAAAATTCGCAACCCAGCCATGATCTTCGCCGCCAAACTGACGAGGACCATAAATGCCTGTAAAACGGAAGCTTGCCCCGGGTGTCTGAAGCATGTCGGTAAAAGTGCGCACGTAATGTTCTGCTGCCATCTTGGATGCATGGAGCGGAGAAAGTTGCCCTACCATAACAGGATGCTTTTCATCAATGGCAACGGGTGTTCTTTCGTAAGAAGTGGCACCCTCTTTCAGAGTGTCGTTGATTGAGTTTCCATACACGTGAATGCTCGAAGTATTCACAACGGGAATCCTGTGCTTTCTTGCAGCGTCCAGAACGTTGAAAGTACCCAGGACATTGGTGTTGAAGTCCAGGCGTGGATCTTCCCAGGAGATGGTCATGGCAGGCTGCGCGGCTGTATGAACAATGAAGTTGCATCCGGATGAATGATCTTTCATGGCCTGCTCGTCGCAGACGTCCGCCTTTACCATTTCGCAGCCAAGAGCTTTGAGGTAGTCCCAGTTAAAATTTCTGGTCTTTTCGGTGCCGTATCCGGTCTTCGCAAGCTCGTATTTTGTCATGCTATCATAGCTAACAACTTCCCAGCCTTCTTTGCGAAAAAGCTCACACACATGCGAACCAAGAAAACCACATCCACCAGTAACCAGCACTTTCATCGCATAACTCCTATTAGTTGATCAAGAATCAGGGCGCCAGCAGCGCTTCTAGATCCTTTGGAACGGCGCATGCAAGCACGTTCTTCTCCACGCCGAGCCCCTGCAGAGTATCCTCTGAAAGTCGCTGGCTCGTTTTTCCTGGCCCGAAGTCAACGATCGTGGTGATCTTGCTCGAGTCTGCAACCGGCTTCATGGACTTATCCCAGTAAAGGGGATTGATTGCCATATCCAGATACATTCCAATCGCAATGTCTGCGTCTCCCTGAAGATTTCTTCCATCATAGAAGGAATACACAGGCACCTTGAGCGCGCTGCCCGGATAAGAGAAGCCAATGCGCTTGATGTCCGCTTCAAACAATGGGCGAATTGGGTCCATGAGAGGGCAGTGAAATGGGCAACTGGTACGAAGGTAAACTGCCTTCACTTTTTTTTCAGCAAGAGCCGCACCGTGCATTTCAGTGAAACGAACGAGAGAGGCACGATACGAAGATAGAATGCGGTTGGACGGCGAATTGTAGAGACTCACATAAATCTTCTGATCCGCTGGCAGCTCTTTGTTGGTTGCATCTACCATTGCCTGAATGGTCTCGTGCGAATCTCCTACAACCGCCATCATGGGCGCTGGAGCTTTGTTGCCTGCTTTTTCAGATCTTGCGATCTCATCTGCTGTGGGCGCGAAGAATGGATATACTTCCTGCGCGCGCACACCCAGATATAGTAAGTATTTCACATATTTTGCCGCGGCGGCGTAGTAAGCATCTCCATCGAGATCCAGTGCAACCAGAGACGCAGGAATGAGGCCCTGGCTGTGACCGCTGGTTGCTTCTGTGGCTGCAACGAGGTCCTTGCGAGAGATTCCCTTGTTCACTGTGTTTTCAAAATGAGCAAGTTGTGTAACCTGAATCATGGGAATCGACACAGCAGCGCACGCAAGATAATCCTCAGATGGAATCTTTGATTCATCTTCGAGCCAGGCACGTGCGTCCAGACCATGCGGCAGACCCACTGTCCCATCCACATGAGGACGCTCTTCTTCAATTGCGCGAAGCACAACATCGAAGAATTTCTTCATAGAAGGTTCTTTATAATATTTTGCAAGTTCCTTGTACCAGGGCGCACCCTGGCCGCCAAACTGAACAAACAGCCGGCCCTGTCCGGCTTTGGCCTGAGAAATGATCTTTGACATATACCTATCCTTACTTGCTTACGCGTTCCACGAAGGAAATTTCGCGCAGGTCGATCTTGATGCGATCACCCTGTTTTACATACAATGGCACAAGTACTTCCCCGCCGGTCTCCACGGTTACTTTCTTTCGTGAAGTTCCAACCGTGTCCCCTTTGATCGCGTCTTCCGCATACGTAACTTCTAGTTCTGCAAAGTTAGGGGGCGTGACACCAACCGGATTGCCTTCGTAGAAAGTGATTTCAAAAGGCATCTCTTCCTTCATGAAAGGAACGATGTCTTCCACGAGCACCATTGGAATGCTTAGTTGCTCATAGTCATCTTTGTCCATGAACACAAGGTGATCACCGTCTTTATATAGAAAAGTCATGTAGCGCTTTTCGAGATCAACATCGTCGATCTTTTCAACCGCTTTGAAGGTACGCTCAACTACAGTCCCACGCTTCAGGTTTCTGAGCTTTGTGCGGACAAATGCGCTGCCTTTTCCAGGGTTGACGAATTGAGAGAAGGTAACAGTGTAGAGGTCGTTGTCTACTTTGATGACCTGGCCTTTACGCAGGTCGATTGGATCCATCATGCGAATCGAGATTTATAAAAAAGGCAGGGCAGTCAAACAGAATTACGATTGGAAGGAAGAGCTGAGATCTCGCATCAGTTCGGCGGATGAACTCCTCGAATTCATGCCGGATTTGCCAGAATCGCCGCTCTTTCGCCGTTTGTATGCATCTGTTGAAGATTTCCGAAAAGTGGCGGAAGCCATGGCGGGAGAGTTTCGATTCTCTGTAACTCCTTACTATCTGTCCCTGGCCAATCTGGAGAATGCCAGATGCCCCATCCTCCTTCAAATCCTTCCTCGCCGGGAAGAGCTCGAAGACCAGGTGTTCCAGTTCCCGGATCCTCTGGCAGAAGATTCTCATCATCCCGTGGACGGCCTCACTCATCGGTACCCGGATCGTGTGCTCTGGTATCTTTCGCACAACTGCGCAGTCTACTGTCGATTCTGCATGCGAAAACGAAAAGTATCCAGGTCAAACAGCGCACCGGATCGGTCTTCGTATTCTGCGGCACTTGACTACATTCGCAATCACAAAGAAATCAAAGAAGTGATCCTGTCCGGCGGAGATCCACTTTCGCATTCGGATCAAACCATTCAGTTCTTGCTTACGGAGCTTCGCACAATCAGCCATCTCTCCAGCCTCCGCATCCACAGTAGAATGCCGGTCACTCTGCCGTCTCGGATTACAGATCAACTTACAGACGTTATGCGACAGGCCTTCCCTGTTACTCTGGTGACTCATTTCAATCATCCAGTTGAAATTACGGAGGAAGCTACCTCGGCAGTGCGAAGATTGAGAATGAACGGTGTGACCGTATTGAACCAGACAGTCCTCATGCGCGATATCAACGACTCCACACAGACAATAGAAGAATTGATGCTAGGCTTGCTCCGTATAGGCATAAAGCCCTACTATCTGCATCAGTGCGATGAAGTGCACGGGGTTTCGCACTTTCGCGCGAACATAGAAACTGGTTTGCAAATATTGCGCGATCTTCAGGGAAGAAACCCGGGCATTGCAATTCCGCGCTACGTCATTGATCTTCCTGGCGGCGGAGGGAAGGTGCCCCTGGAGAATCAATACCTCAGGCGCAGGACGGATGATGGCCTGGAATTTGAGAACTGGAGCGGTTTGAAATTCACTACAGTCCAGGATCGCGAAGACAAATAAAATGCTCGCCGTGTGCCCGGGCCCGGTCGACTTCTAGTACGTGAAGCAGTCAGAACTATCACAGAAACTGCAGATCAAGTCTGGCATGCGGATTGGGACCATGAATGCGCCGGATATGTTTGCCAGAAAGCTCGCGCCCGTTCCAGAGGGATCGGAACTTTCGCCGGTTGCACCCTATGATCATCTGACTGTATTTGTGAATCGCAAAGCGGAACTGGATCGTTTCGCTCTTGGTGCGATGAAATCTATGCGCCCGGGTGGAATTCTCTGGTTTGCCTATTTGAAAAAAGCATCAGGCGCAAAATCGGACGTAACGCGAGACGATGGATGGGACGCTCTTACGCGGGCAGGATGGGGCCCGGTATCTCTCATTGCCATTGACGGCACCTGGTCTGCTCTTCGCTTCCGGCCCCTCACTAAGGAAGAACAAGAAGATCGTGCCAACCGCAAGGTTCCTCTGGACGAAGGAATAGAAAAAAAGCCATCCAAACCTAAACCGAGCGTCGCACGAAAACCTCCCGCAGTGCCGGCCGACTTAACAGCGGCCCTTGCCAAAAATAAAAAAGCTAAACAATTCTTTGAAAGTCTGGCGCCATCTCACGCGAAAGAGTACATTGTCTGGATCACAGAAGCAAAGAAGGCTGCCACTCGCGAAACTAGAATCGCCAAAACCATCGAAAAGTTGCTCCAAAAAAAGAAGAACCCAACCATAAAATGAATCTACATTGCATCCTGCTCTCGGGAGGAACCGGAGAGCGAATGGCAGCCGGAAAACCCAAACAATTCATCGAATTATTGGGTATTCCTGTTCTGCGCTGGAGCGCTCTGACACTTTCAAACTTTTCAAAACGCCGCCTGACGGTGGTAGCTCCGGCCAACCTCCTTGCAGAAACCAGATCCATACTGGAAGGGATAGACAGCGTAGTAGTTCCAGGTGGATCCACTCGGCACGATTCTACGTTATGCGGCATTCGATCCATTGCAAAGGAAATCCATCTTCAGAGCGATATCATTCTCATCCACGATGCCGCAAGACCAGTCATCAGACACGCTGAACTTTCGCGCCTCTGTGATCTCTTCAAAGACGAAACAATCCTATGCTCTTCCCTTGTGGGTCCAATCGTGGAAACGATCGTTCAATCGAGGGATGGGAAAACATCTGATGGAATTGCGGACAGAGATCAACTCCGCGCGGTAAAAACTCCGCAGGCATTGCGCGCAAATGCTCTTCGCGCACTTCTGGAAGTGGAAGGAAATTTTACGGACCTTTTGAGCTGGGCGCACGCCACGGGATTGAAGGCAGGTCTGGCTCTGGCAGAGGAAACAAATGTGAAACTAACTTCTCAAGGGGATCTGGATTTGATGTTGAGCTTGCTCAACCGTCTGAAGATCGACGGACCTTCGTAAGAGCTTCCTCGTACTCCGGTTTTCCCAGTCCCAGTTTCTTGCAGAGAGAGGAAAGCATGGTCTGTTCATCCGGACTGAGAACCGCAAATTCTTCTGCGATTGCTTTTGCGTGTCGAGGGAATACTCTCTTCATGAGTTTCTTCCCTTCTTCTGTGAGGTGAACGGTAATGTAGCGACGATCCTCTGTGTTTCGAACTCTTTCCACGAGGCCGCGCTTCTCCAGGTTGTCCACAATCAGAGTGATGTTCCCGCCAGTGGAAAGCTGCTTTGCTCCCAATTCTTTCTGGCACATAGGACCCAGATGGTAGATTGTTTCCATTACACCGAGTTGCGGCTCCGTGAGTCCTTCAAGGTGCATGGAACCTTCGAGCCTTGAAGCAAGAGACGAAGATGCACGCGCCAGTTTGATGAACGCGTCGAGTGCTCTGACTTCTGCGTCTGATCCTTTGTAATGCGTTGGCATAGCGCGCTCTTGATCTTAAGATGCTACAAAAAGTCAAAATGTCAAGGTCATTCCGACTCGAAACGAGAAATGTAGCGACTGAACGAAGCGAATTGCTCGCCTCAATCTCAGAATTCTGCTTCTTTAATGCGATGAACATTCTCGTCATTGGCGCTTCCAAAGGCACTGGAGCCATCTGCGTGCAAAACGCTCTCGAACGCGGTCATTCAGTTACTGCCTTCTCTCGCTCTCCTGAAAAACTTGCTCTCAACCACTCTCGTCTTCGCCTTTACCCGGGCAGTTTTCATGATGCGGCAAACGTTCAAGCCGCAGTGCCCGGGCATGACGCTGTTATCATCACAGCTTCTGCATCCTCGATGCAGGCGTTTAAAGAAAATCCGAACTACTTCTCAAATGGAACTGCAATTGTTATCGATGCGATGAAGAAACATAGGGTGCCTCGCCTGGTCGTTCTTTCTGCCCTGGGCGTGGGTGAGAGCGGGAAGCTCATGCCATGGCCACTACGAAAGATCGTAGTATCCTGGCTTCTCAAGCTTCCGTTCGCAGATCACGAAAGACAGGAAACAATGGTTCAATCCAGTGGACTCGATTGGGTGATTGCGAGACCAGGACGTCTCACAGATGGGCCGGCAAAAAAACAATACCAGAAGAAATCTCAAATAGAATCGATCCCAACTTCCATTTCGCGGGCAGATGTTGCCGATTTCCTGGTGGAAGCTTGCGAACCCGGCGAATGGGTGCGAAAAGCAGTACAGATAGGCGGCTAGTTATCCCACGACAGCTTCCGCTTTTCGCGAACGCGGTGCGGGAAAAGAATATTCAAGTGCGGACAACTCTGCGATCTCTTTCATGCGCTCGTGCAAGAAGAGACCGTGATCCATGTCTGCGGTGAAGTAACGCGTTGGCCCAAAGCGAATCACAACGCTCGTTCTAGGAAATCCTGGTTTGTAACGAAATCCAACTGAATTGCAGGCAAGAGGTCTGGCTGGTTTGCCAGCAAGGAATCTAAAGCCCGCGAGCTTTCCTTCTCCCATCTGTCGCCAGTAGGTGGTTTGCTCCGGAAATAAAACCATCAAGTTTCCATCTCCGTCTTTCAATCCAGTGATGTCCTTTTCATAGAGAACTTTGCGCGCATAAACGAGATAGTTCTTACTCTGCTGAGGATCTTCTCTCTCCAGGGGAATTCCGCCTATCTTCCAGAAGAATCCCAGATAACGAGGACGAACCAGGCTCGCCTTCATGATGCACCAGGCATGTCGCCCGAAAGCGCGCTTCATCGCATGGTATCCGAGTGGAATGTCAAATTCAGCGCTGTGCTTGGATAGAATGAGTACAGGTCCGTTCTTCTGTGCGTCAGGATCGATTTCGATCTTCACCTTGAAGAAGAGAATTCCAAACAGAACTCCAATGAAATTCAAAATGTTGGAAGCCCAGGGTTTCTTTCCGGGGTGGGCACTGTAATCGAACCACATCGTGAACGATCGCGCGAAATGCGCAGCGCGGTAAACGAAAAATCATTGAGCATCCCTACAATGCACGAATGTGTGGGGCTGGAGATATCGGTGAAAATCCCAATGTATCAGGTAGATGCGTTTACACAGAAGGTATTCGCAGGCAATCCCGCAGCAGTCTGCCCACTGGAAACCTGGCTTCCGGAAAGCACGATGCAGGCAATTGCAGCAGAGAACAATCTCGCCGAAACTGCGTTCTTCGCCTCCGCTGCGAATGATTTTCAAATCCGCTGGTTCACACCGGAGGCGGAGGTGGCTCTCTGTGGACACGCCACACTTGCATCTGCCGTTGTAGCCCGACATCTGAACCTGTTCCAGGACAGAATCTGTTTTCACTCCAAAAGCGGTCCTCTCTTCGTGGATCGAAAAGATGATCTCTACACTTTGAATTTTCCACTGCGCACGATTGGCCCGGAGATTCAAGTTTCTCCCGCCATCGCAGAGTGCCTTGGAACCCCTCCGGTCAGATTATTCAGATCAGAACCAAACTATCTTGCAGTCTTTTCGTCTGAAGAAGAGGTGCGGCGTTTAAATCCTGACTTTAGAAAAATGAAAGAGATAGCGGGACATGGAATCATTGCAACAGCCAGAGGCACTGAATTTGATTTTGTATCACGCTTCTTTGCACCTGCCATTGGCGTAGATGAAGATCCTGTGACCGGCTCTGCACACTGCACGCTCATCCCTTACTGGTCTGCGGTTCTAAACAAGACCAGAATGGTGGCGTATCAAGCATCCAGAAGAGGCGGAGTATTGAACTGCGAATTGAAAGACGAGCGAGCTCTGATTGGCGGATACGGTGCACTCTATTCAGAAGGATTCATTTTCATAAGTGAAGCGGGGACTCGATGAAGAGGATTGTTTGCCTGACACTTCTAGTATGCGCAACAGTTTCGCACGCACAGAACGTTCCGGCCGGTATTTTTCACAGCATACATGGGGAGGATCCATCCACCGAGAATGAATTTTATCTTTCTGTTTCAAGAAAAGGAACGTTAACCGCCATTACTCTGATTTGTGCGACGTCATGCCTGCCCAATAAACCAAAACCTTACGTCTTTTCAGCTCAATCCTACAAGGGCGAAAAGATCAAACAAATTGAAGCGAATGTATGGCAGGTTGCTATGAAATTCGAATCTTCTGCAAATCGAAACGAAAAAATGCATAAGCCCTTTGATCTTCGCCTCGATCTGAATGCGAAAACCATGTCCTTTGATGGCAAAACTATCCCTCTTGAAAAATTCAATTTTCAATCCGCGTCCTACCATACGATGGGAGACTATGGATTTGAATCTGAAATGCTCTTTGTATCCGGCAAGGGGAAGAATCGCGAATTCTTGATCAAGACACGGAGCGCACCGGAACACGAAGACGAATTTCTATATTTCACATCTTCCAGAAATGAAATCCATCCCATTCAGGCGACTCACTGGCGGTACGTTCTAGATCCAAAAGCCGGCGGGGAAACTCACTTCGCGCAGCTACACGCAGACGTTGCCATACCAGGACAGGGCCCGGCCCAAATCAAACTCGATGTTGTGCGCACTCCAGCAACGGATGTGGGCTTCTGGCTCTTGCGCAAAAACAAATCTCCAACGCGATTCTGGCAAACGAATGATTCGAATACTCGCAGATTTCGGTTCTGCGCGAATTCCTCCGCCAGTGACGAAGCTGGCTGTTCTGTTCTCACGATCGCAAACGGAACGGGGAACCCTGCCTGCTCCGGTGTTGAAATTGGAACCATCGTTGTAATGCTGAACCAGGGGAAAGCGCAGATCCTCTCAGACGATCAGAAGGGACATCTGCTTGACGAAGATTGCAAGGTCGTTTACTCGTTGGAATATCGGGAAGAAATAAACGCCGTCTCCATCAAAGGATCTGAAGGGCCGGCAAAGGTATTCGTGGAAAAACAGCCAGATCCCTGATCCCAGAAGAAACAGAAACGAACTCATTCAAAATGAAATGGATCAAAACAACATTCTTGCTTTTGGCACTATGCGGTCCACTGCTTGCAGAACCCACAGTAGTACGCGGATCACGACTTCTCGATATCAAAAAATCCGGGAAGATCAAGATCGGGATTCAAAACGAATACAGACCCTTTCGCATTGAAAATCCAAAACCAGGATATCCTGGCATTGATGTGGAACTGGCAAACGCACTGGGAGAAGCTCTGGAAGTAGAAGTTGAAATTTCTTATCTACCTCTGGACCAGCTCCTGATAGAAACGAACGAGGGTAAGCTGGACGTAAGTCTTGGTGGAATCTCTTCTACACTGGAACGTGCGCGAAAAGTAAATTTCAGCGATCCGTATATGAAGACAACACCCGCCGGCCTTCTGGCGCGCGATTCTTTGCCCCCGGAATCTGAATCCGTAAATTATGCGCGCAGACAGTTCAAAAGCCTGTCTGACCTGAAATACCTGGGTCCGATCACAATCGGAGTGCGCGCAGGTACTGCAAACGAAACCCTTTTGAGAACAGATCCTGATTTCCAAAAACACAAGATCAAAGTCTTCCAGGATAGAACTATAGCCCTGGCGGCACTGGAATCCAGGGAAATCGATCTTCTGGTCGCCGATGACGTGTATTTACGCGCTCTTCTTCTCAAACGACCAGAGTTGATGAATCGTTTTCTTCCACTGCTGGACAAGTATCTGGAAGACCACATTAGCATGGCAATTCCACCAGGAGATCCAGAGCTCTGGAATTACTTAAACTTCTTTATTAAAGAAATGATTCGTACGGGGCGAATGCAGACAATCATCAACAAATATTTTCAGAGCGGTGCGTGGTTCTAGCAAATGCGTAGGATTTCACCATCCCGCCTGACGGGTCTGGCGCTGGTTATCGCTTCCTCTTTGATTCTTGCCTTTTCTTCGCGGCCCCTTCATGCGCAGGAATCAAGCACACCGATCGCAGATCGTTTCAGCTATCGCGGAGATATGTTCATACGCGGGATTTATCTGGCCAGAGACCTCCCGCTCAAGTCGCAGTCCTACAATACAACATCCAGAAATCGAGAAGAACAGGATTTCTATTCCGCCAGACTCAGATTGGATCTGGCTTTTCGCGCATCGCAATATGTGGACGTACTCTACGGCCTTGAAGTAGGCGAACTAACATTTGGAAGAGACAATGCGTCGAGAGCCGGACCTGGATCAGGTGGAAAGGGTGCTGGAGCTGCGAACCTGGAGACCAGGGAATTGATCCTAAAATTTCGTAACTATCCAGAATCTCTTTCATTCAGCGCGGGAATTCTAAACTTTGATACACCCAGGGGACTGGTGACAGGCACAAGCGGAGCCGGTGCAAAATTTTCAGCTGAAATGCGTGCCCTTCATTCATCTGTGGACGCTTACTACATTCGATCTGAGGACAATTCCACCCTGGACGGAGATTCAAATGGTTTTTCAGATTCAAATTTTCGCAACGTCAATATGGGACTCATTTCCTGGAAATTTTCCGGAATTCCCGGCATGCGAAGCGAATTCTACGGAATGTACAGACAGGACGATGACCCATCTCTGACTGCAGGAGACAGCGGCGAAACATCGAGAGTCTACTGGGGCGGAATATTCACTCAGTACAAGGCAGGACAGTTCGGGCTTATGTTGCACGGTGTCGGGAACTGGGGAAACTTCTGGCGTCCCGGGGCAACCTCGACGTCCATAAGAAAAAGGTACACGATCAATGCTGGAGCAGGACAGTACGAGGTTTCGTGGCAATTCCTCGATCAACTTCAGGTGGCGCTAGTGGGAGCAGGAGCATCCGGCAGACTCGGGCATGAACCGAATGCCAGCTCAAGCGAATTTCGCACAGATCAGTTTCGCACGAATTCATCTGCATTCCAATTCACTTCTATAGCCCTGGATTCTTCCGGAGGATACACAATCTTTCCAGGCGGAAAGCTGACCGGAATCGTAGCGCACGGAATCGAGTTTCGATCCACTATCTTCAATGTACTGCAGGCAGATTTTTCCGCTTATTTGATTCAATTGTACCGCTCGCCAGTTGTGGACTACAATGCGTACTACACCCGTTATCCGGCATTGCACAGATCAGATAGAAGACTGGGCAAAGAATATGATGCGAAGTTCGCGTGGAGATTTTTGTCGGATCTGACTCTGGAGGCAAAACTGGCCTACTTTGATGCAGATGATGGCTATAGAATTATCAATGATGTTGTCTATGGAGACGACATGGCCGAGATTCAAATCTCGGCCACGCAAAAATTCTGATCGAACACAGCCCTCAATCAGGCAGCGCGCTCTTCCAGTTCGCGTCTTTCTACTACGCGAATCAAATAATCCTTCTCAATGGTAATCATACCCAGGGCCTGCATTGCCTGGCAAATGCGATAACCATAATCCACTTCAAACCAGCGATAGGAAAACTTTGGAGAGCGAGGATGTTTGTGGTGATTGTTCTGATATCCTTCACCCATAACAAGCCATGAAACAATATTGTTGTTTCTTGAGTTATCTCCGTTATCAAACGTCTGGTATCCCATGGAATGACCAAAAGAATTTACGAGCCAGCCTTGAATTGGATGGGTAACCATTCCAGAATAGAACGCAAGGCCTACCAGCCATCCGCCCAGAGCGAAAGAAAGACCAACTGAAATCGCAAGGTGCAAAGCGTAAGGCAACCACCAGAGCTTGTTGCGATACAACCAGTGCACGTTGAAATCAAGGTCAGGCACCTCGGAGGTGTATTGCTTTTTCCTTGCGATGAGTCCGCGCATGATCCGTTCGTAGGACTTGAGTTGCTCCACGATCACGCGTGGTATGCTTGAGTTAAGAGGACTGTGCGGATCGCTTTCTTTATCTGAGTGACGATGGTGAAGTCTGTGCATCGTGCACCAGGTCTTCGCATCGATTCCCATCACCCACGGACCGCTTGCCACGACGAACTTGCGCAGTCCCGGCTTGAGCTCAATGGCGCTGTGAGTCAATCCGCGATGGTAGAAGATAGAAATATAGGTCGCATTCACCAGATACGCGACGCCAAAAATCAAGGCACAAATCAAATAGTATTCCACGATAACCCTCCGTGCATATCTAACATGGTTAGATATACACCATGTTTTTTCTTACTCCGGCGCTGACAAGCCCTTTCCTCATCCTGGACCTAAATCGAGTGCAGAATTCTGCCCAATGCGGAAAAATGGGCGCCGTGCGTCTATTTGTCGCCATTCCCATACCGGAAGAGGTTCAAGACGATCTAGGAGGGCTTACAGGCAGCCTCGCCGGCGTAAAATGGACCGACCCACAGAACATCCATCTCACCCTCCATTTCCTCGGAGAGGACTTTGAACCCGAGGAAATCCACTCCGCTCTTGCCTCCGTTCACTCCGGTCCTTTTCCGGTGGAAGTGAAAGGGGTAGGTCGATTCCTGCACAACCAGGGCGGGGCCATCTGGGCCGGCGTTCTACCATCGCCGCAACTTATGGAATTGCACGCGAGAATCGGCAAGGCTCTTCGCGCTGTTTCTGTTCCAACGGAAAAACGCGCCTATCAACCTCACATCACGCTGGGCCGGGTGAAGAACGAACCAGAACACAGAATCCAGGATTACATATTGCATCATCAAGACTTTCACACTTCCTTCAAAGCCGTGTCTTTCGCATTGTTCTCGAGCAGACTGAGACCGGATGGCCCGATCCATTCCATAGACATGGAATACGAATTCGATTGAAGTTATCCGGCCCCGATTTCAAATCGAGCCATGCTGCGCTCCGTCATCGTTCTCGTCGCCGTTTGCGCAGCTACCGGCCCGCTACTGGCTGGAAATGGAACTCTTCTATTTAATCAGGCGTACAAACTGGAAGAAACAGATCCTTCCGGAGCAGTTGAAATTTATCATTCTGCAATCCAGGCAGGACTTACCACAGAGCTGCATCGCGCCGCGCGATGGAGACTCTTCTTCATTTTCAAAGATCAAGAAAATTTTCCGGAAGCCCTGCGCGAAAGCGAGTATTTGCCGGCCTCCGCTCGCACCCAGCTCGTAGAGTACATACGCGAACGTTATTCGCCATCTAAAACGGCTTTTGAATCGTACTTGAGCGGCATACGGCTAATCATTAGTTCTGACTCGGAAAAAAGGAATCAGGGCGCTGTGCAGCTGGAAAAAATTTACTCCACGTCAGATCGTCTTTTTCAGAAGAGAATCCTGCTGGACATGTCTGAGCATGGTTCTGCGGAACGTGCGTTGAATTTGATCCGTTCTTCAGGCAAAGATACGGCCAGCGTTCTTCGTGAATGCGATTTGTTGATCTATCTTGGCAGACTCTATGAAGCAGAGCAAAGCATTTCGAAACTGCTCGCCAACCAGAAAGATGACTTTTCCACGGAAGAGAAAATGAGGCTCGTCTATCTCCTCGGGCGGGCCCGCCGAGATTCTGGCCCGGACGTAGAAATGTTTCGCATCTCAGAGAAATACGCAACCGGCGAAGAGAAGATGAGAATGCGAGCCCTGGCCGCCTACGCGTTGTTACGCCACGACTATCCTGTCCAGGCGCGAGCATTGATGAAAGACAACTCTTCGAGCGATCCGGACGTGCAACTCCTTGATCTGGTGCTTCGCGCAGAAATAGACAGAGATCCCCAGGCATTGCGCACACTGCAGGGGAAAAAGGAGTCACTCAAATCCACCGTTAGAAAAAAGAAAGACGCCTATCTTGCGCAGCGCGCCCTGCGCCTGATCGCGGGAGTAGAACATTGAAGCAGAAGCTCTCGCTGATCACTTTCGCGTTCACGCTGATTTCTTGCAGCACGATCCAGACAACGGAGAACGAAGACCTCCAAAAACAGGAAAGAGAAAAACTCGAACAACAAACGCGAGAGGATCAAACACGCGCGGATCAGAAGAAGAGGTTCGCGGAGGAAGAAAAGAAACGGCTCGAACTACTGGAAACTGCAAAGAAAGACAGAGAGAAACTGGACGCACAGGAGAAAGAGAAAGCCAGGATGGCAGAAATGCAAAGACGCGAAGAAGCACGGAAAGCAGAAGAAAAAAGAGCTGCCGACGAACAAAAGAGAACGGATGAGAAAAAAACCGCAGAAATGCAAATAGCAGATCAAAAGAAGGAAGAAATCAAAAAACAAGAAGAGGCTGCACGGGCCGCCGCAGAAGAGCGCGAAAGACAAAGGATTCTGGAAGAACAAAGGCTGGCAGAAGAAAGAAGAAAAGCCTTTGAAGCAAGACAGAATCGACTCGATCAAATTGATCCGGACAGAAAAGCATTCTTTCGCATTGAAATGCAAAACAAAGTAGGAAGTCTTTCCTGCCGCCGCGATAGTGTAATCATCTACAGAAACAAAAGACCGTTACAATTTCAGGGCTATACCATGGCAGCTCTACCCGACGCAGATATAGATTCTCCCTTTTCATTTGGCGGAAAAGATCTGGCGGACGCCTTGCGCGGCAAAAAAGGACACTTCGTAGCACTCGAGGACAGATCCACGACAAGGCCCCTCTTATGCGATGGAAGGAATGGGTCGTTCCGCATCATCGACATGGATTCTGATGGAGAGGGACTGTGGCTTGGGCTTGAGATGGAGAATTCAAATGGAGAATTCTACAAAATATACACCGAGTCCGTTCCGCTCGGAAGATGAAGATAAATGCGCAAGAGTCCCTGGAAGCGAATTGACCCATCTGCAAACAAACCAAGCATGAACCCGTGACCGCACTGAAAATAAAAAGCGCCTGGTTCTACATTAGCTTTGCCTTCGCGTTGACCGCTTGCAGCGGCCAGATCAAGAACGGCGAACGCATCACAAAGGATCCGCTCATTCTCAAAGATCAAGAAGCCACCAGCAGTCAGCCGCTGCCGTGGAAAATGGTGCGAACTCCGGAGGCAGCCGCGCTCAATGATAGTGGTGTGGAGGCAGTCCATGATTTGCGTCTGGATGACGCAGAAAAGTTGTTTGAAGATTCCATTCAAAAATCGCCGTTATACGGCCTTGCGTATCTAAATCTAGCACGACTCTACTGGGTGGCAGAAGAAGAAAACAATTCGTCAAAAGTCTTTGCTCGCCTGGCTGTGTCCGGAATCTCTTACGAAGACCTGCTCAAAACGGCGGACCGCCTCTACGAGTATTCCCGAACCAGAGAATCCGTAGCATTGCTGGAACAACTCAGTCAGATTCCGCAGGCAGGACACCTCCCATCTCTGCGGCTCGGGAATTATTATCTGGGTCAGGCCTTGTATGCGCAGGCAGATGCCCACTTCGATCGCGTTCTCGCAAAAAAACCGGGAAACGCGGACGCGCTTTTCGCACGCGGCTTCATTCGTTTTCAGGCAAATGATTTTGAAAGAGCGGCAAGCTTCCTTGAGGCGGCAAAGACAAATGGATCGCAGGAGCCTCAACTCTGTCGCCTTTATCTGCAGTCCCTGTTTCGCACAAACAAAATGGAGAAGGCAAAAACAGAGCAGGCGAACTGCCGCGGAACTGATCCAGATCTGGCGGAAATCAAGATTCGCATATTGCTTGTGCTAAATCCGTTCGAGGATGTTTCCCGGATCGTCGCGGAATTGAAACAGGAAGACGCCGCGGCCCTTGAAATGCGCGTCTTTGGATCCAACAATCGATCCGCTCTGCGGCAAATTCAGAAAGAACTAGAGCTGGGTTATTGATTGGGGTTTTTTTGCTTGTAGCGTCCTTTCCTATCGTTGCAATCGGACTATGCGCATCGCCACTCTGGCCCTGTTTTTCGCACTTGTAAACTGCACCAGAATTCAAAACCCTTCTGAGCCACTTCCTGCATCGCCACCTGCACCGCAGAAATTCGACATTCCATCTCGTTCCTACTGGCCAACCGCCGGATGGAGAACCTCTAAACCGGAAGAGGAGGGACTGAAGCCGGAGGCAATCGCGAAGCTCAATCAGTATTTGTTCACACGCACCGGCGACGATCTGGATAGAAATGGAGTGCGCACAGATGGAGCCTTGATTATTCGCGGAGGAAAAATCGTCTACGAACGTTACGCACGTGGATATGATGAAAATCGTCCGCATCTGATCTGGTCTTCTGCGAAAAGTTTCATTAGCGCACTGATTGGAATTGCAGTGAAAGAAGGGAAGCTCTCGCTTTCTGATTCTGCATCCAAATATTTCGCGGAGATGAAAGACGGACAAAAGTCAGAAATCAAAGTAGAACACATTCTCCAGATGAGCTCCGGGCTTGCATGGAACGAAGGATATGAAGCATCTCCTCTCGATTCATCCGTGATCGCCATGCTCTACACAGCCGGACGCACAGACATGGCCCGTTATACGGCAAGCTATCCTCTGAGATATCGTCCCGGTACCAGATGGTACTATTCGAGCGGAGATACGAATATGCTCAGCGCCATTCTTCGCAAGACAATGAGCGAAGAAGAATACCAGAACTATCCATGGGCAAAACTCTTTGAGCCCCTGGGAATGAAGAACATGACTTTTGAAAGAGACGGGTCTGGAACTTTCGTCGGCTCATCTTATATCTATGGGTCCCCGCGGGAGCTCGCGAAATTTGGATTCCTCTATTTGAACGACGGTGTCTGGGACGGAAAAAGAATTTTGCCAGAAGGATGGGTCACTCTTTCGCGTACGATGGCCCCGGCTTTCTACGCACATCCAGAAAGAGAAGATGCCTGGGATGGCAACTACGGAGCACAGTGGTGGCAAAATGGAGATGCACCTGGCCTGAAGGCTCCATGGCCAGACGCACCTATGGACACCTATGTGGCGAGCGGACACTGGGGGCAGAGAATCTACGTGATTCCAAGTCTGGATATAGTCGCAGTGCGCGTTGGAGATGATCGCCGACATCCACCAGAGGGCGGATTCTCAGACAATGAGTTTCTTAAATGGATTGCGCAGGCCGCAAAGAAATGATCCGCAGACATTCTCTGCACATGTACGCGCCGATTGCTTTCGCACTCCTCTGGACTTCCTGCGCGATTGATGGATCTGATGTTGTTTCCGGCGGAGAGATGATTGATCGCATTCGCACAGCAGTGAGCATCAAAGTTGGGATCTGCTATCCGGGAGATGCAAGCAATGTGCTCCTTGCAAAAGAAGTCACGACTCGCTTTGATCGCGGCCAGTTTTACTCCACCAAAGACGTGGACAGGTGCATTCAGGATTTTGATGCCCTTCCGTGCGCTTTCTTTTATCAGAACTTTGGAAGGCAATCCGTTTCCCTCTTTGTAGGGAACGTGTATGCATTTGTCTGTCCAAACTTGAGCGACAAGGAGTTCTTTAGCCCAACGTATATGCAGGGAAATTTCCCGGAATCATCTAGCACCAAACACAGCAGCACTTCAAGTAATTGAGGAAATATAATGATTAAGAAAACTATAGGAATCATCGCACTGTTTGCCGCCGCTTACGGCGTATTCTGGATCACAAGCAAGCGACATGAACTCCGCAACTTTCCGGGAATCATTTCTTCTTTCTACAGCAAAGAAATGTGCTCCTGTTTATTCGTGGCAGGACAGACAGAGGAATTCTGCAACAACTATGCGCGCCAGTGGGTGCCCATCCAGGGATCGCCTGTTGTGGACAGAGAAAGAAAGACAGTGCGCGTTACAGGGCTGTTTCGAACCAATGAGGCCGTCTACACTGGAGAAAAAACAGGCTGCGTTCTTCGGTCCGGTGACTGATCCGAACGACCTCTCCGTTGATCTTCGCGGCCATGAACACTGAGTAGTTATCTTTTCAGTTTGGGCACGTACCTAGCTCTTCCTTAATCTCAAACCCAGACGTGTTCTGGAATCCTGACAATGCATCCTTGATCTGATCTGTGCTCATTTCACTGGCAATCTCGCATCGAAATGTGGTTGGTTTCGTAGCGTAGTCTTCGGTGATTGTGATCTCTCCACCATAAGTAATTGCCTGGGGGCGCACTTTCATTCGAACTCCAACCGGGGCGAGCTTTGTCAAATTCATAGTCCCGCCGGAAACCGGATAACGGCCAGTAGACCGGATGCTCTGAATGACAATATCACCCGCTGCAAACTTGAGCAAGAAAGGGTGACTGATGTTGGCGCGGCGTTCGGAACCGTCGCTCAGGAAAAGAGTGGTTCCGTCATATACAAAATATGTGGAGTTCCCGGAACGTGCTCTCATACCCTCACGATAAAATGACCCGAGAGGTTCTTCTATTTTCGTTGCGTTTTGCACCTTGAAATAGCGCATCGAAAAAATCAGCACTCCGTCCGCTTTGTCAAGCGTATCCGTCGCACGCAGGTTTGCAGCCGATTTGCATTGAATAGAGAAAGCGAATAACGCGCCCAGAATCAGAAGGAAGGAATGCTTTGTTTTGTTCATCATGCTGAAACCTCAAAAAACCTTAGTATTAAGTTTGGTTTTAACTCAAAGTCAACAGCATCATGATTTCGGGCAATCTGAAATCCAGATTCCGAAAATATCTGGACCTCCGGTCGAGTGTGATGCCGGTCTCCGAAGCCCTTCAAGACTCTTTTTTGCTGACACGAAGCCTGTTCAGCTACCTTCTCCGTTGATCTTCGCGGCCATGAATGTAACCAGAAAACGCGGAGTGAGCCTCAGAGAAAACGCAAGGATGCGATTGAACACTCCGTGAATCGCAAAGCGTCTTCCCGCCATCATTTTCGCGTACGTGAATTCAGCAACCTGACGTGACGTCGCGAGTTTCGCAAGTCGATCAATCAAGCTTCCGTTGAGTGATGCTGCTTCCTGAAATCCGGAGCTCGTGGCTCCGGGCAAGATGCAAGTCACGCGAATCCCGGAACCGCGCAGTTCATAGTCCAGTGCTTCAGAAAAATGATTCACGAATGCTTTGGTCGCGTAGTAAACGGCCATGTATGGACCGGGCTGGAGTCCGGCTGTTGATCCAATATTCACAATGATTCCGCGACCGTGAGCGCGCATGGATGGAAGCACCAGGCGAGTCAGATGAGTGAGAGCGTGCACGTTGGTCATGATCATCATGGACACTTTTTCCCAATCTGATTTCTCAAATGCGCCGTGGTCTCCGAATCCTGCATTGTTTACGAGCGCATCCACTGAGATCTTTTTGCGAGTCAGTTCTTTCAAGACTGCGTCCGCAGCCTCCGGCTCCGACAGATCCTTCCTAATTGTATGGACTTTTACTCCGTGCGCGGCCAGCTCTGTGGCCGCATCTTTGAGTCTGCCTGCGTGCCTCCCAATGAGAACCAGATCGTGGCCTTTCTCTGCACAAACTCTTGCGAGTTCGAGGCCAATTCCGCTAGAAGCCCCGGTGATCAGGATAGTTTTAAAGTCTGATGATCGCATGGAGGCGTTGTGCCGGAACTATCGGGACAGGTCAAAGTGTTTCGCGCACACTTCACGGCAAAAAAACTTGTACTCCAGACGCAATCGATCAGCATTGCTCGAATGCAGGAACTTTTGCCGCTCTCTGCGGAGGTACGGGACGAACCGGTCACAGCATCCCAGCGCCTTTCCGAGTTCCAGTTTGCACCTGCAGGCACGGACCCCGGATTGGCCCTGCGATTTTTGGACGCATTTCGTGTTCGTCTCAGTCATTCATTCGATCATCTCTCCAGTCTCTCCAACTCCCGCACACGTTTGCTGGCCCATCAAATAGAAGCGGCCCATACCGTGGTCAATGCTCTGCGCCCGCGCTTTCTCATCGCAGATGAAGTAGGACTGGGAAAGACCATCGAAGCTGGGCTCATCATCAAGGAGTTAATGTTCCGCCGCGGATATCACAACATACTCATCTGTGTTCCGGCACCCCTTGTAGTGCAATGGCAGTCTGAGCTCAGGAACCGTTTCAATGAAGAATACACAATCCTTCAACGCTCCAACTATCGTGAAGTGATGGAAGGGAAAACCCGTCACATGCGAATCATCACGTCGATTGATTTCATAAAAAATCCACGTTATGCGGAATCCGTTCTCAGAAAAAGATGGGATCTGGCAGTGTTCGATGAAGCCCACAGACTGCGCCGGGACTACAACAAAGTTACGGTGGCTTATGCCTTTGCAGAACAGGTTGCAGAAAAATGCGAAGCATTGATGCTACTTTCAGCCACTCCATTTCGCGGCAAACTGGAAGAACTGTTCTACCTGATTCGGCTCATCGATCCGCACGTACTCGGGCCGCTTTCGTCCTTTCTCCAGGAAGAAGCATCCGGCAGAACCGCAGATCTAAAAAGAAAACTTTCTCAAGTATTGATCAGACGCAGGAAAGTGGAGGTGGGAGGATTCACGAAGCGACACGCGCAGACGATTCGCTTCGAGCTTTCCCCAGAAGAGAGAGCATTCTATGACGAAACTACGGAATATGTCAGGCGAGAATACAACCTGGCTCTCGCAGAAGAGAACCGTGCAGTCGGCTTCGTTATGCTTGTATTCCAGAAACTTCTGGATTCATCCACTCGCGCACTCATGCGCGCATTGACCAATCGAAAGATGATGCTCGAAAGGCTCGTTGCTTCTTCGCAAACCCTGCCTGAATCCCCGGATGAATCCGAATGGGAAGATCAGGAAGCGCCGGAAGAACTGGTTGGGCGAGTGCGAGACAGACGGACATGGGCCGAGCTTCGCAAAGAAATCCTCACGATCAATCGTCTCCTTTTGCTGGGTCGCGCGATAGAAACTGACCGCAAACTCATCAAAACCAAGGAAACACTTCAACTTCTCAAATCGCGGGGCACAAACAAATTCGTAATCTTCACACAGTTTAAGTCCACTGTCGACTATCTATGCGAAAACCTCACAGAGTGGAAGGTGATCCCGTTTCACGGCTCCCTTAGAATGGCGGAGAAGGAACAGGCAATCGCGGATTTCAAAGATTTCGCTGACATTTTGATTTGCACCGAAGCAGGCGGAGAAGGTCGTAACCTGCAATTCTCAAATGTGCTCATCAACTACGATCTGCCCTGGTCTCCTCTCAAAATCGAACAGAGGATTGGTCGCGTTCACAGATTTGGTCAAACAAAAGACGTTTACATTTTCAATTTTGCAACTCGCGATACAGTTTCTGAGAGAGTTCTCGAAGTTCTGACAAACAAAATCAAACTGTTTGAAGAAAGCATTGGCGCCTCTGATGCGCTCCTCGGAGCAGTGCAGGACGAAGTGGAGTTCCAGAGAGATCTGATGGAATTCATCACAAACAAGAAAACGCGCAAAGAACTCAATGAAGAACTCGCAGCCAAACTAAAGACTGCAGAGAGCGGATATTCCAAGCTTCACACTCTCGTCTCTCCTTCCAGAATGAACTTCAACTGGGACGATTATTACGGTTACACGAAAAGAGAAAGAAGCATCAACTCAAGAACTCTGGAAAAGATCACTTCCAACTATCTCGCAGACGTACCTCAGGCGGGGTCTCTCGAGAAATCGGGCGCAGACTATCTTCTGCAAAGGAACGGAGTGCGCAAACAGGCTTCCTTTGATTCGGAACGAGCGCTGGAAAGAGACTCGCTCGAATTCCTGGCACTGGGCCATCCTCTAGTAGAGGAGGCAGTGGATCATTATCTATCTCTCCCTGTTGGTAAGAGCATCCACGCCATTCGAGATTCACGCAATGGTTACTATTTCATCTACTCGTTGCGTTACTCCTCCAATACAATGGAACTGACGAGTGTGTTTTGTTCACAGGATAAGCCAGAAGAGCCGCTCGTTTTGCCGGATTTGATCCTCGCTCCGGGCCACGACGCAGTGGCGGCTTCATTCAACGCGGACGCAACGGAAAACATTCTACTCAGAAGAGCTGCTGCAGCCGCAGCAAAAGCAGTCGAACAGGATGCAGAAACGAGAAGACTGCGCATGGAAGAAACATTGAAAACAGTCTTCCGCAAAGAAGAACTCAAGGTGGAGTCAAGTCACAACAAGCATCTCAAAGGCCTCAGAGAAAAGCAGGACATCCAGAAGATGCGCGCCACCATGCATCCTGTTTTTGAAACAAGAGCAAGCCTGGCCAAAACAGAAAAAGAAATCTCGCGCACACAATCTGCGAGGCAAATCGATCTGGAACGAATTCGTCGAATGAGCAAAATAAAAGCAGAAATTGAACTTCTGCAAATCTATAGACTCATGGATCGTTGAAGAAAGTTCTATCTCTGAAAGAAAAGAGAACCGGCGCGACCCCAGAATGGATGAGCGTCCCCGGGTAATACCCGCAACAACTGATGGAATATCTGGCTGGCAGCGTGCACGGCCCCAGCACCAAGCTCGCCTGTGGCGCGTGCCTGCAAAAGCTCAGAGCGAAGCCCAACCAGGTCAGATACATCCTCTTTCAAAAATCGCAAATATCCAAACGCGAGGATGGCCAGTCCCGTCATTTCCCGACGAGGAATGGTCATACCGGCTCGCACATAATTTCGCTTTCGCAGCGTTACATATTCCTCTCGCTTCAGAGTCTGCTCCACACTCACGATGAAATGATCGCGCACGCTACCTGTTTTCGAAACAAATCGCACAGTGTCTTCCTGCCGACTGGTCCACGTCTGCGAAGCATTGCGCGGAACTCTGCAAAGAGCCAGATCTTCGCCGGCCCACACTAAAACGTACATCACATCGCACTGCATCACATAGGTCTTTTCACACGTTAGGCGACCAGACGACAGATCGAGCGATCCTTTCAGATTTTCAAGCCTGCCTTTCCAGCCCGCCTCTGCGACGCAGAAGGCGGGAAACAGAGGATCTTTGAGTAAGTTTGTCCTTTCTTCGGGCCAATACTGGGATAGAACAAAATAGGGAACGTTATACGCAACCATACGAGGAAAGAGCTCACCCAGATCCCCCGTGATCGCCATGTCGTCTTCGAGACGACGCAGAAAGTCCTCTTCACTTAGTTCAAATAGATTCAATGAATTCTATACCCCGCGCAAATTCTAAAGCCTGTTTCTTCTGCCCTTCGATACGTGAATGATCCATTGAAATTCCGGAGTGGAACTCTCTGACGAGAGGCAACTCCCTCTGCGGAAATATAGAATTTCTCAATAAAGACCTTCACACCTGCCGCCACACTCGCATATCCAGAAAACGGATCACCGGACAGTCGGGCAAAAGGCGATACCACCCAGAAAGGCAGATAGACGGCGGCCTCATAACCGCCGCCCAGGTAGGCCTGGGACTTGACTGTGGACCTCTGAAATCCCAGGAAATCAGCGCCATTGAGATTGCCCGAACTATAGAACGTACCGACCGCAGGTGCTATGGCCCGGTACTGCCAGATCAATTTCTGCGCGGCGACTACATCGTGAACCCGGACAACGGTGGGCTCAAAACTCCGCCCGATTTCCAGCCATGGAAAGAGAAAATATTCAAAAGCAAAGCGAGGCCCCGACCCGCGTGCGCGTACATCCGGCGCAGCCGCGCTTTCCAGGAGCAAGAGCGACTGACGTTCCCCAGAAGCTCGTAAAAAGGTCAGCTGCGAAATCTCGGTCAAGGCGGGCTGGGTCTGGTGGCGAATTCCCTGACCTGAGTAGGCTCCCTGAACGAACCCCAGTTCCGCATACAATGCACCGGTCCTGCCATATGCATTCTGTGTTACCAGAGTGCACAGTAGGACCGTTGCTTGCAGTAACCTATTTCCGGCGCTTTGCCGGCTTCCCTGCTTTCTTGTAGTCAATATTCTTGCGATGATCTTCGCAGAGGCGGTACAGTCGACCATTAGCCGGATTGGTTTTGGTAACTTTTTTGCCACAGGCAATGCAAAGTCCCTGATCTCTTCTGCGGCTGTACAGAGCACGCACCCGTTCAGCGCTGGTTTGTTTGTAACGGCTGATTTGAACGCGCCATCCACCGACGACATAGATCCCCATGCTGCCTTCTGGATCTTTCTTCATTTGAGAAATCACCTGCGAGAGACGACGGTGATCAACTTTTTTTGCTTCCATGTTTGTGGTCCTTTATTCGAAATCCGACTGACGGCTCAGTTCATCCTTACGATCGGTGCGGTTACCGCCTGCATCGTGCAGGTCGCATATCCCTTCTGGTCTACGAACAGACGCAAACAATTCGGTCACGGACGGGCACTTCGGTCCGGAAATTTTTCCAGACTCTTTGCAAATACGAATTCGCTCCGCAGATGGAGAGAACGCATAGCTGCCATTAGGCGAAAACCCTGACCGTGAAACGATTCGTCCGAACAAAGGGCCAGCCAGGCGCGCACCCATTCCACCTTGCATCGAGTAGGTTGGATTATCATATCCAACCCATGCGGATGCAGACAAACCAGGAATCGCGCCGACAAACCATGCATCTCTGTATTCGTTCGTCGTTCCAGTTTTTCCCATGAGCAACCCGGAGAATACACCAGTGTTTGCGAATGCAGCGGAATCCCGCAACATACTCGACATCACTTCAGCTACATCTCCAGGAAGAACACGAGACATTAATGGTAGATGTGTACCAAACTCGTCCTGCGATCCATCATTTTCATAAAGTATTTTTCCTGATGTGTCTTTGATTCTCAGTATCAAGTAGGGCCTGTGAATCGTTCCGTTATCCGCGAACGCCGCGAAGGCGACCGCCATTTCAAGAGGAGACATCTCCAGAGAACCAATCGCAATCGTTTCATCCATACGAAATCGTCTGTCAAAGGTACTGTCGTCTGGAAAAAAGAATTTTCGAAACTGTCCGGACAAACGGGGCAATCCCACCTGACGGCCCACGAGTATAGCGGGGACGTTACGCGATTGAGCCAGTGCTTCACGTGCGGAAATCTTTCCTTTGTACTCACCAGTGATGTTTTCGGGAAGCCAGAATTCGCGCGGCCCCTGCCCTCCGTGAAAGACAAACACAGGAGAATCGTCGAGACGACTGGCGGCCGTGATTTCGCCTGTTTCAATGCCGGCGGAATAGATGATTGGCTTGATCGCGCTTCCTGTCTGACGACGCATGGAAACGGCTCGATTGATCTGATTGTCGCGGCGAAAGCTTCGCCCACCCTGCATATAGAGAACTGCACCTGTGCGCGGATCGATTCCCACGCTTGCGCCCTGTAAAACGGTCTCCGAAGTATGCTCTGACTGGCTGGAGGAAGGCATGCCGAGCATCACCGCACCCAGTCCCATATGAAAGTATTCGTCAACAATCGCTCGCTTAAGAGCATCCTCAGAGGAGCCTGGATTCCCTTTGCGAACAGGGGGAAAATTCCCCTGAGCACTCGCCAAGAATTCGGCGGTGGATGTGTTTGCTGAGTTCTGCAAATCCGCGTCTATGGTAGTTTCGATTTGCAGACCGGCCCCAAATTCTTGTTCCACACCGAATAGTTCCCCAATCTTGTTTCGCACGTGCTCTGATACATATGGAGCGATGTCCTCCCGATTTCCAAATACTGTTTCAGACGGACTGCGAGTGGTGTTGGAAAGCATGGCCGCTTTTTGCGACTCATACTGCTCCTGAGTGATTTCTGCCGCACCCGAAAATCCTTCTGATTTCATGCGTGCGAAGACAGCGTCCATTTTCCGTTCAATTCGATCTGGATATCGCAGAGGCGAATACATCTCGGGTGCAGAAGGAAGACAGCTGAGCGCAAGCATCTGCGCGAAATTCAAGTCCGCGATTCCTTTCAAGAAATAAAAACGAGCGGCGTTGTCCGCACCAACGGCACCGTGTCCCAGGTACACTTGATTCACGTATGCAGTAAAAATGTCCTCTTTGGACATGTGGCCTTCTATGTAGTAGGCGAGAGATGTTTCGCGCATTCAAAAGAATTCGCGCTAGCTGTTGCGTTAGAGTAGAGCCTCCTTGAGAATACCCCATAGAAGTAACGTTACGCGCAAATGCTCGAACAACGGAAGGCCAATGCACGCCGCCGTGCGAATAGAAATGCTCATCTTCTACAAAGAGAAGTATGTCGCGAAAAGATCCCGGGATTTCAGAATACTTAAGATTGCCCGTCTTTCGCGAAAACAATTCCCCTACGAGCCGGCCTTTGCGATCAAGAATTCTGTTTTCGCGAATGGTAGTAAGGCCGGACAGGTATGTGTCTCCGCCTTCGGGGAGAAAGACGGAAGGAACAATCTGCAGCGCAAGGAACATCACGATCGGAATCAATCCCAGAAACGCCCCGCCGAGGATCAATGTCCGCCCGCTTAGTTCGGGAAGAGACCATGTGCTGAATCTTCGCGATGCACCCGTTGATTTAGAACCGCGCGTCCAGAAAAGAGGACCGTCTAGAATCCCGCGGGTTTTGATTTTCTTCTTTGTGGTTGGCGGTTCTGGATAGACGACGTCCTGCGCTGGTCTGGGCGCACTTGCGTTCCCCTGTCTGTCTAGCAAACCTCTCCGATTGTCAAAATAGTTTACGTTTCCACATACAGGGCATGCCGCCCTGTGAACCTTGTATACTTTTACCTGAATCGTAACGCGGTATCTGTTCTGGCAGGCAGGGCAGACATGTACGAATTTTTTCAGTTCACTGGATTCTGAGGAGGCGGGCTGCATTGCTATAGTAGATCTTTCGAAGCACGTCCGGGGGCAATTTTACACCGTAGATCTTCCAAACTCCTTTTCGGTTGGTTCCGGCAGGAAAGTAATCGAAATACTCGTCGTCTGTTTCGAGAAAACGCCAGTAAATCTTCAACTTTTCTGGATCAGGAAGACCATCTGTCCCGTACAAAATGCGATTCTGGTTCTTGATCAGAAACTCTCTAGCGGCCCTGGGTTGACGCCCGAGCTCATCAATTCTCTGCGCGATGTCCACGTAGACATTCGGATGGCGATCCAGCAAATCTTGCGCTCGCGACAGATCGTGCGCGAATTCTCCAAAGTGAAGTGCCACAAAAGTGACATCCTTTCGTCTGGTGAACAGTCTATCTCTCTGCTGCATCACGTCATCGAATGAGGGCAGCCCGGGCTTGTGAAAAGACCATTCTGGTCTTCGGCCAAGTTCTTCGAAACGTTCATTGTGCTCGTCCACGGGCAGAAAGAAAACAGGTGGATCCGCAGTATGAACTGCGACGAGCAGATGATACTTCGCGCAGACGTCCCAGACCGGGTCGAGCCTTGGATCATCCAGCGTCACCAGTTTACCTTCGTATTTCTGCATGAGCCCGAAATTTTTCCATAGCTTCACGCCGCGGCCACCCATCTTCGCAATCTGTTCGAGATCAGACGCCATCTTCTGTGCAAAATCGGGACCTTCGCTCATTCTCTTCCAATTGAATCCGACGAAATGAAAGATCCTTTTGGATGGTTGTTTTTCTACAAGTTTCTGATAGGAGTGGGGCGTGGATGTAAACAGAGACAGGTTCACAAACACAGATGTGTGAGTTTGATCCATACGAGTGAGAATGTCCTCTGGAGGATCACTTGTCGGGCTGGTAAAAAGATGTCCGTGAAACTCGACAGTCGGGATGAAAGGGTGAGAGAGAATCGTCTGACGAGTCTTGAGCATCGGATCCGGACGAAACTGAGAAAGGAAAATGTCTTCCGCAATGGTGGGACCGCCTGTGGAAGCGGCTCCAAACCAGGACAGAACATGCAACCGAATGGTTTGACGAATGTCGGGAAACGCCCACAGAGCGAGCCCCAGGTAACTCAGTCCAAACAACCCGAGCAGAATGCGGCGTTTCATTGTAGTTCCGCACGTGCAGCGTTTATGGCCGACAAAAACTCATCGAACTGATCCGGCCGAATCGCAACACCCTTCTGGGTGGGCTTGAATTCACCGGAAGTTTTATCCGTATACCAGACCCGCACGTTTAGATACTTCTTTCCCTGGTATTCGGATACTTCCACCCGAATGATCTCTCCGGCGCCTTTTTCAATATCTTTCAAGATTGCCATGATTACCACCCTTTTGAATTGACCGATCGTCCTTCCAGCGAAATCCTGGCCAAATGGCGCGCAGATGTCAATTGTCCGGTAAACAATCTGGTTTTGGAGCTCAGGTTTCCCACTCCCACAGAGTCACGAAACGCAAATTCCAGATCAACCTGGTAGAGCGCCGCGTCTTCCTCGAAGACGAAAATCGCTGGGTGCGCCTGCGTATTTCCGCAAGAATGCTCCGCACTCTGAACAAGAAAGGCCCGAAGGCCATCATTTCAAAGTATAAAATGGATCCGTCCGTTTTGAAAGCTGCCAAAGCACTTTCAGCCAAGCCAGCGCCCCAGGCAAAAGGTTCAGCAGCCTGATCTAAGATCAGGCGCCTTTCTGACCGCTTCTTTCCCTGATTTCGTCCACTAAATGAGCCAGCCTGGTCTGGTCTAGATGTGCATGGGCTGCCTCTGTAGCTCCCCCAAATACTGTTTCCAGCGATGATCGAATGTTGGCGCCCGCCGGGCATTCTTTGTTTGGAGTACTGCGGGGAAAGTGAAACAGATTCTCTCCGAGAGCACAGTGCACCTGCCTCAACGAGATTTCTCCCGTGGACCTGGCCAGGAGGTATCCACCCTGACTGCCCCGAGTGGTCCGAATGAGACCAGCCTGCTTGAGGTTCGAGAGTATGCGTCGAATATGGACAGCGTTTGTATTTACGCTCGAAGCAATCAGCTCAGAGGAAACGGGTTTGTCCGTGCAAAGACCCAGAACGGTCAGGATATGAATAGCAACAGCAAAACGCGACGACATTTGTCAAAGGTTTGGAAGCGACACTCGCACTCAAAGCAAAAAAAAGCCGGGAGGAAATTCCCGGCTTTTTTCTCGATCTCTTTGAATTAGAATCAGCGGCGATTGTAGTCGTACTTGGCTTTGCCGTGCGATTCGCTGCTTCCGCCCTGCCATACAGTGTAGTATGGAGTCCAGCGGTCGTAGTTGTAGTAGCAAGTGCTCAGCCACAGGAATCCGCACTTGTAGGATTCAGTCATACGAGCAGATCCTCTAGTGCAGGAAGTTCCAACTGCAGTTACGCGGTTTACGCTGCAAAGGCTGTGGTTAGCCAGAACGCCATCGTCATAACCTGGAAGCAGTGGGCTCGTAGCATACAGGTAATCTGTGCCTTCGCCAGAAGTAGTGTAGTAAGTGCGGCCGTTAGAAGTGTTGTGGTTGAATCCGTTACGCGCTCCGCTTGTGCTCACAGACTGGTCGAGTTGACCGCCCAGAGTGTCGAATCCAAGCCAGGAAAGGTAAGAAGTGGAGAAGTCAGCCAGTTCAGAACCGCCCGCTGCGGATGCAAGAAGCTGGATTCTGGTTACGCTGATTCCAGATGGATTGTTGAGTGCGAAGTAAGCTGCTGCAACCAGTCCACCAGTAGAGTGAGTGTAAATCTCGCAGCTGTTTCCGTTTGCGCAGAAGATGCGAATCGCATCGTTGAGCTGCTTTTGTGCACCACAGTTATTCCAGCTGTATGCACCACCGCTCTGAGTTCCGTCAAAGCCTACGTAACGAACATTGGTCAGACCAGTTACGGCTCCACCCCAGTAGTTGTTGTAGTCAGTAGTTCCGCTTGCAGTAGAAGTAAGAGCCTGGCAGTGGTTTGATCCAGAGCGGCCATGAACGAACAATTTGTAAGAAGCAGCTGAAAGGTCTCCAGCAAGCAATCCTACGAACGCTAACAAAGCTATTTTACGCATGTTATCCCCCTAGCGTAGTAGTAGTTTATGGTGCACCGTGCCATAGATTCGTGTACGTGCAACTCATTTTTGAACCTATCGGCAAAAAAACGGTACGTCTACTTAATTCGTTTATGAGCTTGAAAAACGGCCAGTTTCTCTTCCTCGAGAATCTCAATATCCATTTCATCAAACAGCTTCACCATCACCATCATTCCGCGCATGAGTGTGGTTGTACTGGTGTATTTGCCCGCTTCTATGTCCTTCTCCAGTCTCACTTCACTCAAGCGGTTCTTGATCATTATGTGGAATACTCCGTTTTCGACTGAATAGGAGACTTCAATAGGGCTGTGGTCACTGTATTTTACAGCGTTCTCCATTGCTTCCGTTGTAGCGATACTGATGTCCATCAATGTCTCGTCCGCAGTGCCTTGCGATCTTAGAAATGCCTCCATACAAGATCGCACCATCTGAATGGGAGATTGCTTTAATTCCCCGGATACTTTGTAGCGCACCGACGTTTGGAATTCTATAGGAGATGCAAGTATGTACTCGTGATCAAAGCCCGGATGATGTTTGAATTTCCCGGCACTGACCAGGTTGTCCAGAACCGCTGGAACGGACGGATCCTCTACGCCGGTTTCAAAATGAACCCATGCCGCAAAATCCCTCGGTGTCCCCTGGCAGCCACGGCGGCCAAGATCCATCAATGTTATCTCGGTGCTCGCCACTTCGCCTGAATAGAGGATTTATAGAATCTTGTCC
>Ga0268298_10000828_pt1 | contig 38714 bp, 35 predicted proteins | sample WWTPWeurt_MetaG_FD_194462 | JGI IMG/M metagenome (GOLD analysis project Ga0268298, IMG submission 194462) | Activated sludge microbial communities from WWTP in Nijmegen, Gelderland, Netherland - WWTP Weurt | ecosystem: Engineered > WWTP > Aerobic digester > Activated sludge | place...
CGCCGCCTTTCCCTTGTTGATCGAGTTCTCGCCGCACGACACTCGGGCCGGCGGCCACGCTGGCGGCCGGAGCCGGACGCGGCCTCCATTCGACCGGCAGGATCGTCCTGCCGGCCTCGCCAGCCGGCGCCGGCGCGATGCCGGATTATAGTGATCGTGGATTGGCCGGTACAACCGGAAAGCGCCCTGCAAGGCGCCTCATACGGTGTTCCTGGCGGTCGTGTCGCAGCCTTGGCTACCGCCTTTCTCGATGGCCGCCGCCGATGCCGCCAGCAGGACGCCACTTCGAGGGATCCCTTCAAGCGTCCCACAGCCGGCTCTTCCGCGTTGTCCGCTTCCCGTTCGCTGCTGTTGCTCAAGTTGCTAACCGCCTCTTGCGGCAAATTGAGCACGGAAAACCTTCTCGCGGCGCCAGGCCAGATAGCGCTGGTGGCCGTCGGTCAGCGCCACCCGGCGCCGCTCGCCGCGCAGGCCGAGCAGCACCCGCGCCGGCTCCGGCAGACAATGGCTGACCAGCAGTTCCCCATCGCCGGCGAATCCGATCCAGCCGCCGTCGAACAGGGCGTCGAGATGCGGCGCCAGCAGCAGGCCGTTGAAGACATCGAGGCGCTCGCCATCGTTCGCGCAGTCGGCCCACGGCTTGATGTGCGAGGCGCGCAGCAGCGGCACGACGTCGAGTCCGCTCACCGCGCAACGGCCCTGCCAGTAGCCGATCAGCGACTGGCGGAAGATATCCTGCCCGACGCGCTGGACGACCAGGCGCTCGGCCTCGGTGAACGCCGGAAGCGCCGCAGCCGCCTGCCGGAACGCGGCAACCCCCTCGCCGGCCAGCAGGCGCGCCACGGCGGCAGCCCGCTGCAGCAGCGCATGCAGCGCCGCATAACCCGCAACCGGAGCGAGAATTGCCGGCCAATCGCCGGTCGACCGCAGCAGGGTCACGCCGCAATCGGCCGCCACCTTCTCCGCACAGGCCAGGTTCTCCATGCCGACCCGGAAGACATCCGCCGCCGGGGACTGCGCCGCCAGCGCATCGGCCAGGGCGCTTGCGCGGAAAACCAGCCAGCCGCCCCGCCACTCGGGCGTGCGGTCGAAGCCGGCATCCTGTGCCGCCTTCTCGATACGCACCGTCTCCAATTGCGCGACCAACCGGCGATCGGTACCAACATTGGCACGGGAAAGAACGTCGTCAGCCATGCATCCGTGCCGCGCTCAACTGATTCCATACCAGCGCGCTCCGCCGCCAGTGCGTAACGATCGCCTGGGAAAAATCCCTACGGACGAGCTTGGTCCGCGCAAGCAGCCACGATGCATCCTCGCGCCTTACCACAACGCCCTCCATGGCCCCGTCGCGAAAGGCACTGCGCTGCGAGCGTAACAACGACTCCAGGCCCCTGATCTCAATCCGACCGGAAAAAAGTTCAGGCGCCGTGCAGAGACCGAGGTTTGCAGCCCAGGCATTCCGGCGCGCAGCACACCAGAAACGTCCGGCGCGGCGGTCGAACACGTCGAAGAGCAGCCACCAGTCCGGCAGTGTCGAGTAATCCAGCGAATGGCGCGCGGCGCACCATTCGCCGAATGCAATCAGATCCCCCCCGAGCGCATCGAACAACCTGTCCTCATGTACCGCAAGCCACTGGCGCAGCCGGGAGAACTGGCCTGTATGCCTGTCGGACAGGTAATGCCCCCGATTCTGGGCCAGCAAGACCCCCTGCGCCGAAACCGAGAACCCCAGATTCGCGCCATCCAGTTTTTCCTCGACCACCACCGGGCCGGAGAGCAATTCGGCGGCTTCCGCTGGCGACAACACCCTGTCATCGCGTGGCGTACCGTTCCCGAGCCAGGCGAGATGGGGCGTGTGCGGGAAACGAAAGAGTTCGCTCACAGTCAAGGCGGCAAAGCCGGAACAGGCTTGCCGGGAAACTTCTTCTGGTAAAAACGGCAGGCGTCGGCCGGACACAGAAACCACACATCGATTCCTTTTGTCGCCAGCGCCTGCCCCACCAGTCCAGCCACTTGCTGTCGGCAGCCTGCCAGATCGGCGGCTTGGCGGGATGTGCGTTCGCCAACGCCACGAACTTCCTGTCGGGCGGATCGAACCGCGACTCCAGTTCCGGATCAGGGAATTCGGCGAACCGGTCGGGTTCGATCTCGGTAATCGGCACCAACGCGACCCTGCCCGGATTACGCTGGTTCTGCAGAAGCCATTTCAGGAATGAATCGCCGGCTCCCTTGGGCTGGTTGGGTTGCGTCTTGTTCAAATATTCGCCGAGTATGCGATAGCGGTCGTCGATCGCCACCTTGCCCGCCTGTTGCCTGGCGCGCAGCGCATTCACGCACGCGGTCCGGCCTTCCCCGGAAACCTTGAGATCGGCGCCATTGGCGACCAGCAGCACGTTCGTATCGATGACCACCGTGTCACTCATGCCGTCTCCGCGGCTGCCTGGCGCTTGATCGCTTCCAGCGTGCGCGCCGCGATGTCGCCCATCTCGTCCCCGAAAAAGTTCTCCGGCCAGTTTTCGATGTCGCCGAACGTGTTCAGGCGCAGCGCTTCCAGTTCCGCCGCCGCCCCATCGCGCTTGACGAAGTAGATCGCCACGTCTTCGGCGTCGATCACCTTTTCCGCCACGCGCCGCTGCAACCGGGTCAGGAAATGCTCGGAGTGCGTCTCGACGATCAGTTGCGTGTCCCTTGCCGCCCCGTTCTCGTACGACTGCACCGCGCTGATGAAGGCGTCGGCGAGATTCGCCTGTGCCAGCGGGTGCAGATGGATCTCCGGCTGCTCCATCCAGACCACCGAATGCGGCGGCGCATGGAATGCCTGCACCAGCGCCGGCAGCACCTGCGAAACGCCGACCCCGACGTCGGTCAGCTTGACGACCGGCGACCCGGCATGGGTCCGCACCAGCACCTCGTACTCCTTGCGCCCTTCCGCTACCGGATGGACCTCGAAGCTGTCGATGATGCCGAGGTCGCGCAACCAGCCGGCGATGAACACGTCGAAAGGCTTCAGCCTCTTGTTCTGGCCTCGATTCAGTTTTCGCCCTTGCCCTTTCGCGGCAAGCAAGGCAGCGATGGTATGTTCACCCAGCGCGCCGACATGCGGCGGGGTCTCGCCCGACCACTGGTACACCCGCCGTGCCGGCTGGCGCAAAGGTCCGAGGTAATACATGCTGTCCAGCATTTCTTCCGCCTTCAGCGCAAAGTCGGCCAGAAAGTCGGCATTCTGATAGCGAAGAAGTGTGCGGTCGGCAAACCGGTAAAACTTTTCCGGCGGCTCCAGCGGCCACTTGCGGCCCATCGCCATCACCAGCTTCAGCGGTTCGCAATCGAGAGAGATCTTGTCGCCGCGGCGGTGCGTCACCTCCAGCGCCCTGGTGTCGCCCTGCAACAGCCGATAGGAAAACGACTCCGTCTCCGGTTGACCGTTCCTGTCCGCACGCAGGGTCGACCGCAACTCCAGTTCGCTGCCCTTGAAGGCTTCCGACGATTTCAACGGGTTCTTGACCGTCAATGTCTGTGGCGGCCGCCAGCGCAGCGAAAACTCGATCGCCTGCTTTACATCGTGGCCGTGCACGCAGTCGGCGAATGTCCCGAGGTCGATCAGCGAATTCTCGTCGCCGAGATGCAGGGCGCGCTTGGCGTTGAGGTACTCCTGAGCGAGCAGGAAGGGCGAGCGGCGGCGGTTGCCGTCGCCGTGCCGGGGGCCGGGCTTGTCGAGCGGCTGGTCATGGCCGGCGAAGACGAGCGGCACGCGGCCGTCGGCGGCGGCCCAGCCGACGGGAAAGCTGCGCCCGGCGACGTCGACGCGGTCGACCCGGCGAATGTCGGCAAAACCGAGAACTTGGCGGCAGAAGGGTTCGAGGAATTCGTGGGCGGTGACCTTGTACGGGTCGCGGTCGGCGCGCGCGCGGCGGGCGGCGAAGTCCTGCCAGAGGTTCTGGGCGATCTTCCAGTAGCGGCCGATCTCGTCGCGCAGCTTGAGGCCGCGCGGGATGTCGTAGTCGGCCTCGCCCTGCCCCGCGGCTTCGAGATGGGCGATCTTGTTGAGAAAGTCGGGCGCCAGCAGGCCGCCCTCGATGACGAGGGCGGTGAAAGAGAGTTCGTTGGTGCGGCGGGCCATGTTGTTGTCCGTTTGCTCAGGCCGGCGTCAGCCAGCGCCGGTAATCGTTGAGGTCGATGCAGGCACAGCCCTGGCCCTGCAATGCCAGCCGCTCCGCATCGGGAAAATCGGGCGCATAGAGCGCGCGCTCCTGCTGCCAGCCTTTGAAGCGGCGGCCGGCGGCGGTGGCGAGAAAATCGTCGACGTGCTGGCCGAAGGTGGCGAGTGCCGCCGGGGTGTGCTTGGTGGCTGCCCGCTTGCAACTGCCGAAGCGGACACGCCGGTCGTCTTCGTTGACGGCGACGATGTCGATCTCGATCATGCGCCGTCAACCCCAACGACACGCTGACCCGTGAGCAAGCCGACACGCTGCGCGCGATGCTGACGGAAACCTGCGCCAAGCTGCCCAAGGAAAGGCAGAAGGCGTTCATGCTCACCGGCTGGTCGAAGCTGAAAGCCCATTTCAAAACCGGCTATCGCCAGATACCGCAGGGCGAATTCACCGAAGCGCTGTCCATCGTCGCCCGCCATGTCGCCGAAGGCGAATACCTGCCAGCCCCCGCAGAAAAGCTCTCAAAGGAGATGCGCGCCAAGATCAACCGGGCCGCCCACGCGACCGCATTGCGCCTCTACGACGGCGTGCACCAATTGCTGACCGACTGCGCCATCGACAACGTGGCGTGCGGCGCCAGCGAAGGCGAAGCCATGCAGTCTGTCGAAGCGCTGGCGAGCCGCAGCGATAACGCGACGATCATCAACGTGCGGGATGCGCAGGAGTTGGTATGGGCGGCAAGCGACGCCATCAACGCCGCCGGCAGCGCAATCTCCGCCATTCACCGGCTGGAGCAGCGCACCGGCCTGCAACTGGCGATGCGCACTCCGCGCATCAAGCATGTGGACTCCGACTTCCACAAGCACGACCGGCTGGTGCAGGAAGTCATTGAGCGCATGACCGGGGGCACGCGGAACACCTGAGCCCATGACCGGCGCCGCCGGAAGGCCGGCAAAGATCGGCTGATGAACCGCCCCGCCTGCGCCCCGGCGTGGGTGGGGCATAACGCAGGTCACTTTGCCACGGAGTCTATCCAGTCTGCGTGCGCCTGCAACATGGCGCGCCGCTCTTCCAGGTACTTGGCACGATTGTAGACCGCCCGGATTCGATCCTTGGGAACGTGCGACAACTGCATCTCGATTGCATCGGCATTGAACCCGCGTTCGTTCGCCCAGGTGCTCGCCACGGATCGCCAGCCGTGCCCGGTCATCCGCCCCTTGTACCCCATGCGCCCGATCAAGTAGAGCACGGCATTCTCGGACATCGGCCGGTCGGCTCGCCGGTCGCTCGGAAAGACGTATTTCGAGCCGGAACCGCGCGCCCGCATTTCGTCGAGCAGCGCGATTGCCTGGCGCGGCAGGGGAACCATATGGTCACGCGCCCGCTTCATCTTTCCGCGCGGAATGATCCAGGTATCGCCGTCGACCTCCGTCCACTCCATCATGCGCAACTCGTTCGTGCGCACCCACGTATAGGCCAGCATCCGGCAGGCAATCACGCTCTGCAATTCGCACTCCATCGCCAGCCGCTCCATGAACGCCGGTACGTCGCGCAGTTCGAGCGCGGCGAATGACTCCACCTTGGCCCTACCGAACGCCTTCTCTGGCCGAATCAACGCGGCCGGATTGATCGTCGCACAGCCCTGCTCGACCGCCCACTCGAACACCTGGCCGACCCACATCCGAATCTTGCGCACATAGACATGGTGCCCGGCGGCATCGACGCGGTTCAGGATGGCCAGCAAGTCGTCACGGGTGATCGTGGCAATGTTCCGGCTGCCAAGCTCCGGAATCAGGTGCATCTCGATTCCACGCATGGCGTTGCTGCGATACGACTCTGAAACGTCCTTGCGGCCGCTCCAGTATTCCACGCTGGCCTCGGCCAAGGTCTTTCCCTTCCTGACCGCCCGCCGTGGCGCCATCGGATCGCCACCGCTGCGCAGGTTTGCCTTGGCCTGGTCGCGCTGTACTCTGGCCTCGGCAAGAGAGACATCCGGGTATGGGCCGAAACTCATGGTCTTCGGCTTGCCACCAATGCGGTACGCAAGGCGCCAGGTCTTCGCGCCAGTGGAAGAGACGTAGAGGTATAGCCCGCCCCCGTCGAACGCCTTGTAGGGCCTTGCAGATGGCTTGGCGCCCTTGCAGCGCGCGTCCGTGAGCGTATTTGTAGGCATCCTTGCCCGTCCCCTTGGAAAATACCTACTTGGATGCCTACACGATGCCCGTGGAGAACAGATTGCTTCCGTTGGGTATTGTGCGAAACCAATGGGCAAAATAAGCGATAAAGCCGCGATTCTACGCGGCTTATCGTGGGGTTTGCCAGCTAATCGTGCGGCAATGTGCTGCTTAATTGGCGGAGAGGGCGTCCGCAGACGGACTATACAACGAACTCCACAGAAATCCACTACGCTTTGATTTCAAACGACTTCGGGGTGGAACGAAGTCTAACACAATCCAGGAAGAACCATTACAATCCACCTATCTCGTGTGGGTAGGAATGTGGGTAGAAAATGGCGCGCCTCGTTGAAAAACTCACCCCGCTTGCAGTCAGCAAGCAAACCAAACCCGGCTACTACGGTGACGGCGCGGGCTTGTGGTTGCAAGTCTCGCCGTCGGGGTCGAAGAGTTGGATATTCCGATTCACGCTGGCCGGCAAGCAGCGCGAGATGGGGTTGGGCGCGGTGCATACCGTCAATCTGACCGAGGCACGTGCGAAGGCGAAGGAATGTCGGCAGTTGCTGCTCGACGGCAAAGACCCGCTCGACGTGCGGCGGTCGATCAAGCAGGCCGAGGCGCTGGAACGCGCCAAGGCAATGACCTTCGACCAGTGTGCCGAGGCGTACATCGCCGCACATCGCGCCGGCTGGAAAAACGCCAAGCACGCCGACCAGTGGGAAACCACGCTTGCCACCTACGCCAGCCCGATCTTTGGCAGCCTGCCGGTCGCCGACATCGACACTGGGCTGGTCGTCAAGGCGCTGAGCGCAATCTGGGAGAGCAAGACCGAAACCGCCACCCGCCTGCGCGGGCGCATCGAGAAGATTCTGGATTGGGCAACGGTCAGCAAGTATCGCCAGGGTGAGAATCCGGCACGCTGGCGTGGCCACTTGGAAAACCTACTGGCCAACCCCAACAAGATCGCCAAAGTAGAGCATCACCCGGCGCTACCGTGGCGCGAGATCGGCGCGTTCATGGTCGAACTGCGCAAGCAGGTTGGCACGGCAGCGCGCGCGTTGGAATTCACCATACTCACCGCTGCTCGCTCCGGCGAGGTGCGCGGTGCCATCTGGGCGGAAATCGACCTCGATGCCGGCCTGTGGGTCGTGCCGGCCGATCGCATCAAGATGGGCAAGGAACACCGGGTGCCGCTCTCGGCGTCCGCGATTGCACTGCTCAACGAACTGCCACGCGAGGGCGATCTGGTCTTTCCCGGCGCGAAGGAGAACACGGCGCTTTCCGACATGAGCCTTACCGCCGTGCTGCGGAGGATGAAGCGCACCGACATTACAGTACATGGCTTCCGCTCCACGTTCCGCGACTGGTGCGCGGAATCGACCAACTTCCCGCGTGAGGTCTGTGAGCATGCACTGGCGCACAGCCTGCCCGACAAGGTGGAAGCCGCCTACCGGCGCGGCGATCTGCTCGACAAGCGCGTACAGTTGATGAAAGCTTGGGCCGAGTACTGCGCCAAAACCCACGCGGATGCCAGCGTCACGTCTATCGGCAGCCAACGGAAAGCCGCCAAGCGCCCGGCCTGAAGCGTTCAGCACCGCGCGTTGATCTCTTCTTCCAGCACTCGCAACGCTTCAATAATCTCGCCGAACGCCGGCACAGCGCCGAAGATCATGTTCGCCATCGCCCGGTAATCAGTCTCTACTGCCGCCAGAACCGCCCTGCCCGGCACCAGGCGCAAACTGCTGGGCACCGCCAGATCGTAGCGCGCCCAGCCGCGCGGATAAAAGCGCTGCTTGAACGCCACCACATCGGCCAGCAGTTCCAAGTTCGCCAAGGCGGCATTCTTCACCGGCGCAACCGCCATCCGAGCCAGATCGTAGTAATGCCGCGAGTGGCGCGGTGGCTGCGGATTGCCCTCGGGGCGGTGCGCTTCATGGTGCAGGATCGTCGCCTTCTCCCAGAACGTCCGCTCGGCCTTGATGACGCGCACCGCACATTCCCGCCGCGCGAACACCTGCGGAAACTGCTCGGCGGCATAACTGACGATCATCCTGTCTTCATGCGGCAGCCATGCCGCCAGCGGCCCAATCTCCAGCCGCAACTCAGGCCGCAGATAGCGGTCAGGGAAAGACGCCGGATAGCGAATCTCGATCACATGCGGGTCATCCGCCGCAATGGCGCACTGACAAAGCTCGCCGAGCGCACCGGCAATGCGCGTCAGCAACTCGCCGCCGATAAAGGCTTGCGCCTCCTCGTTGATTGCTGCGTTCAGCTTTTCCTGTTGGGCCTTGGAGCGCCCGCCCCAAGGATCGTCGCCAGTGACTGCGCGCCAATCCAGAATCAGGTCGATGTCCTCGGAAAACCGCTCGATCAACCGATAGGCTTTCGACAAACTGGTGCCGCCCTTGAACATCAGCAGGCGCGCCAACCCGGCATCGGCGAACAGGCGGGCAAGCACCCACGTCACCCAGAAGTCTTTTTCCGCCACCGCAGGCGTCGTCCTCATCTTTGCGGCGGTTTCCGCAAACAAGGCCGAACGCTCGGCTGCCGGCAAACGCGCAACGCGATCCATCAGGCCCGTTCCTCGCAAACCTGTTTGATGATTTCGTAAATCCAGCCCGTCACCATGCGGGTATCACGCAGCAGGCGCTCACGCAATTTCGGCAACTTCGGGGCTAGCCACTGGCGCAGCTTCTCAACGACGATGGCGTCGACACGCTCCTTGCCCAGTGCCTTGATCGCCGGCACCAGCAAGCCGCTCTCGCGCAAGGCAAAGCCGGTTTCCTTCAAGGCGGATTGGCGAAAGGCCAGTTCCTGACCGCCAATCGCGTAACGGCGACTGGGTCCGTCGGAAAGGTACAGCCATTTCCCCGGCACTTGTGTCGAGAGACCGAGCAGATTCAGCGCCGTATCACCCGAGGGCTGAATGCGCCAATTGAACTTGCGCGCCAGCGCCTGCGCCACCTGGTCGATGTCCGGGCTCAACTGCCCCAGCAACTCGCTCTGGCGCGGGTAGTCATACACCCCCCCACACACACGGCGAATCGTTCCTACCTTCGTCAGGGCAGAGAGTGCCTTGTGGATATTGGTCTCGCCAAAATCGGCGACAAAATCCGTCTTGGTGAATGCCCAACCCCTACCGCGCCCGTAGATGCGTGAAAGTATCTTTTGTTCAACAGCTTGCATTAACGTCCAAGAGAATATTTTTCAGGAAAATAGCCATGTTTTCCGGAAAATAGCACGCTTGGAATGGGGGTGCCAGAGAATGGCGCTCAAATTGGCTACCGCCGCCCCGCCGGTGCCGATCTTCACGCACCACCGCCTTCCAGCCCCCGCTTGAACTCGACCAGCGCGAATTCCGTCAGTGCGCGCTTGAAGTCCGGTTCGGCCGACATACGGTTCAGCACCGAATAGAAATCGCCCGCACTGGAGATAAAGGCTTTCTCCAGACTGTCCGCGAATTTCTGCTTGCGCAGCGTTTCCAGGTTGTTGGTCTGGAACGCCGCGATCAGCCCGGCATCCTTGGCCAGCTTCGGGATCACGATCTTCATGACCTTGTCGCAATCCTCGAAATCGAAGTGATATTTCTCGTTCAGTTCCTTGACGATCACTTCGAGCTTATCTTTACCGCCACCAGGACCGGGGCCGTGACCGTCTCCTGAAGAGTTCTCCATTTCGGTATCGCCGGGGTTCAGCGCGATGCTGCCGTTCTGTTTTTCCTCCAGGCGGAACTTGTCCATATCCACCATGGCGAGAATTTCCTCGGGCAGCGTGTCCTTCTTCTGCGGCAGGTACTTGAGCAACAGTTTGGTGAAGAGGTAGAACTTCTCCAGTTCCGGGTCGATCCAGTTGATGATCTGACTGATGAACGAGTACTGGGAAACGTAGCGGCGCAGGGCCTCGCGGAAATCATCTTGTTTTTTTGCGCTCAGCTTGGCGAACCTGCCCTGAATCTTGGTAAACAGCGGGCTGATCTTCTGCGCAGGCGCCTTCTCGATGACGAACAGTCGCGCGAATTCATTCACCTCGCCAGCAGTAAAGACGCCTAACTCCTCCACCTCATACTTGAGGTTATGTATCTTCTGCGGGTCGGTGCCCCGATCGAGGGATGTCTGCCCGTAGTAATCCTGAAAATCCGCCTCGACGGCTTCCTGCGTATTGGCGAAATCGAGCACCATCGTGTCCTGCTTCGCCGGTGGCCCCATGCGGTTGAGCCGGCTCAATGTCTGCACAGTAGCGACGCCGCCCAGCTTCTTGTCCACATACATCGTGTGCAGCAGCGGCTGATCGAAGCCGGTCTGGAACTTGTTGGCGACAATCAGAATCCGGTATTTCTGCTTCTTGAACGCGGTGCGGATGTCCTTGGCGTCCGCCGGGTTCATGCCCTCTTCGGTGTAGGCCGTCTTGTCGCCCTCGATGAACACTTTGCCCGAAAAGGCCACCAGCGCCCGGGTCTGATTGGCGTAGTCCTCATGCAGCAGGCGGTCGATGGTCTGCTTGTAGAGCACGGCATGGGCGCGGGAACTGGTCACCACCATGGCCTTCGCCTCGCCGCCGATCTTGTGCGCGGTCTTGGTGAAGAAATGGTCGAGCATGATCTTGGCCTTGCTCTCGATGGTGTGCGGATGCCGCCCCACATGCTGCATCAGCAGCCGGCGCCCCTTCGCCTTTTCCACCTCGTAGCCCGGTGGCGCCTGCTCGTTTTCCAGCAGCTCGAAATAGGTGCCGTAGGTCGTGTAGTTTTCCAGCACATTGAGGATGAAACCTTCCTTGATGGCCTGGCGCATGGTGTAGCTATGAAACGCCTTGTGCTCGACCTTCTTCACGCCCTCGACCGTCGCCACCTCGCGCGGCTTGCCGAAGACTTCCAGCGTCCGGGTCTTCGGTGTCGCCGTGAAGGCGAAGAACGACAGATGCGGCAGGCGCTGGCGTCCCTTCATCCACCTTGATAGCTCTTCAGCCACCGGGTCGGTCCACTCGGCGTTCTCGTCGTCCTCGGTGATGATCTTCTGCAAGGCTTCCGGCGTCGTCAGCACCAGCTTCAAATCCTTGGAGCCCTCGCCGCTTTGCGAGCTGTGCGCCTCATCGACGATCAGCGCAAACTTCTTGCCCTTCAGCCCCTTCGGGCCGCCCAGCGCCGTGCGCATCCAACTGAACTTCTGCAAGGTGCAGACGATGATCTTCGCGCCGCTGGCCAGGGCTTCAACGAGTTGCCTGGTGTTCTGGTCGATCTTCTGCACCAGGCCGGCGGTCTTCTCGAACTGCTTGACCGTGTCCTGTAGCTGCTTGTCCAGTACCTGCCGGTCGGTGATGATAATGACGCTGTCGAACACCAGTTGGCTGTTCTCGCCCTCGGCGTCGGTAAATAGATTGGCGAGCTGATGCGCCAGCCAGGCAATGGTGTTCGACTTGCCCGACCCGGCGCTGTGCTGGATCAGGTAGTTCTCGCCGGGGCCGTGAGCGCGCGCCTCGGCCAGCAAGGCCCGCACGCAATCCATCTGGTGATAGCGCGGGAAGATCAGCGACGTGGAGACCTTGCCGGTCGCCTCGTCGGTCTGCTCCTCCAGATGCAGGTAGTTTTGCAGCAGGTCGAGCAGACTGTCCGCCCGCAACACGCCCGGCTGCTGAATTCCCGCCTGATCGACGGTGTCCTCCCAGAGATAGGCCGAGGCGAAATTCCCCTCGATCGGCGGATTCTTCAGGTCGCGATTGAAGGGCAGGAAGCGCGTCTTGCCGTTTTCTAGTCGGGTGGTCATCGAAATCGTCGTGTTGTCGACGGCGAAATGCACCACGCAGGCTTTGAGGAAAGGATCGCTGGCGGGGCGATCCTTGCGGTACTGCTGTTCGGCGTGCCGCCAGGTCTGGCCGGTGAACTCGTTCTTTACCTCCAGCGAAATCAGCGGCAGGCCATTGAGCAGGATCACCAAGTCGATCGAATCGTGCGGCCGGGCGGTGCTGAAATGGAACTGCCGCACCACGGCGAAGCGGTTGGCCGCGTATTTCTCCCGATGCGCCGGATTGAAGCCGGTGGCCGGCTTGAAGGTCACCAGCTCGATCTTGCCCACGCCGGCCAGGACGAAGCCCTCGCGCAGCAGCTTCAACAGCCCGCGCTTCGGACGCAGCTTGCTGACCTCGGCCGCCACGGCGGCGGCCTCGTGGCCGGGAAACTGCTTTTGCAGCTTCTTCCAGGTGACGGGCTGCGTCTTCTCGATGTAGCTGGCGAGCAGCTTCAGATCGGCGTGCAATTCTTTCGAGTAATCGCCACTCGTATAGCGGCCGTCCTGGTCGACGACGCCGACATACAAGGGACTCGCGCGCAGCGAATCGAAGATGACTTGCTCAAAGTCCTTTTCCAGCAGGCTCATGCAGCCTCCAGTGATTGCGGTTCGACCAGACCCCGCACGTCGATCTTGCCGGTGACGGCGTGGGAAATCAGCGAGGCGCGGTACTCGGCGAGCAGTTCGAGTTCGCGCTGGTACTTGGCGATCAGGGTGTCGATCTTGGCGGCCTCGCGGTCGATATGGGCGACGATGGCCTCTTGCTCATTCGCCGGAGGAAGCACGATATACGTTCCACCCATTTGGGGTTGCTCCAAGCTCTCTACTGTTGAGCCCTGCTTTCGCCACAAGACCAGTAATTGATCCTGGTTTCCAAGAATGAAGAACATCAAGAAGCGCGCATCGATCTTGGTTGCCTGAAGTGCTTTCATGTCTTGGTTCAAAGCTACTTCTGTCGTATTCATTGCGACGGGTATGCATCGACGGAGTATTCCTGATCGAACCACGATCAATACGCTACCCTTCTCAACCATACTGGAAGCACTGTCAGCCAATGCTTCAGTGGATATGTGATCTTCTGCATCGTCAATTTCCAGGGACCTCATGTCCTTGGGCGACACCCAGGGAATGTCGCCAGTCCAATACTCAGCGTTTGCCTTGGATGGCGTACCACCACCCTTGAACTTCACAAGGAAGCGAAGTCTGTTCGTCTGCCAGCCAAACGGTATTTCCCCCAGCCACTCTACCCCCGACGGCTTCATCTTCGCCTGAGGATCAAGTCCCTTGGTGACGGCATGATGGATGACGGCGGTGCGCTGTTCCTGCAAGCATTCCACCTGCTTCTGCCGCACCGCCATCAAGCGGTCGATCTTCGCCGTCTCGCGGTCGAGGAAGGCGAGGATGGCGCGTTGATCGGGCAACGGCGGAATAGGTAGAAAGATGTCGCGGATGTTGGTGCAGTTCAGGTGCGGGTGAAGCGCCCCGGTCTGCACACTCTTAAGCGAATGGAAACCGTAATGCGAGCGCAGGACGGCCGACAGGAAAAAGCCGTCGATCATCTTCCGCTTGGCGCGGACGATGATAAGGGCGTGGCAGCTACAGTCGGCGAATTGGTCGGTGACGGCGGCCACCTGGCCAATATCACCCGTCTGCACAATCAGCACGTCGCCGGTTTTCAAGATGGCCTTCTTGTGTGCTGCACTCCACTCCGGCGACACGAAATACGGCGTGTCGAAGATAATCTGACCACCCTTGATGTGAAGCGACTGAAGGTAACGAACCCCTTCATCGCGCAGGATGTCGCGCGTCGGGCCAACAAAGCCGTTGGTGAGCTTCGTGTTGATGCGGGCAAGCTGAATGGCCTGCCAGCCTTGCGGCAGTTCGCCCAACCATTCCGACTCCGTGGGCCGATAGACCGGATACCGTGGCAACTCGGCTCGCATCAGGCCCGCAGCTCCGCTTGCAGTTGCTCGGCCTCGGCATCCAGCGCTTCGAGGTCGGCGAGAATGTCCTTGAGTTCGCGCGGTGGCTGGTACTCGTAGAAATACTTGGTGAAGCTGATCTCGTAGCCCACCTTGTCCTTGCCGCGGTCCATCCAGGCATCCGGCGCGTAGGGCAGCACTTCCTTGGCGAAATAGGCGTCGATGTCGGTCTTGAGCGGGATGCGCTCTTCGTCGCGCAGGTCGCTATCGGTGACATACCAGTTGCCGGGGTCGGCCTCGACAGTGGCAGCATCGAAGTCCGGTTCCAGCGGCTTGAGCAGCACTTTTTCCGCCAGTTCATCGGTGTTGCCAAAGGCGGCACGCAAGGCGGTGATGGTCTGGGCCGTGGCCTTGAACGGCAAGGCGTCGTTGATGGCATTGATGAACACGCGATCATCGCGGCAGGGGCATAACGTCCTGGCCTGCTCCAGCGCCGCCAGAAGTGCGCGCTGCTTTTCCTCGCCCTTGGCAATGTCGGCCTTGGCTTTCTCGCCCACCTTCTTGGTCGCCACCAACCCGAGGAAATAACCTGACTGCTGGAAAGCCGCCAGCCCGGCGTCGGTGATCTCGAAGCGCAACCGCAGCGGACGCTCGACGGTGACGCGGGTATAGCCGAAGTCCTCCAGGTCGAACACCTGCGCCAGCTTGGGCACCGGCTTGCCTTCGCGATAGACATTCACCAGCTCGGCAATGGTGGCGGGTGTCAGTTCCACGCGCTTCTTGCCGAGGTTGCGTCGCATCAGGGTGCGGAATCGATTCTGGTTGCCATTCACCAGCGTGATCGTGCCTTTGCGGTCGGCCGGCTTGTTATTGCGGACGATCCACAGATAGGTGGCGATGTTGGTGTTGTAGAACATATCTTCCGGCAGGGCGACGATGGCGTCGAGCCAGTCGTTGGTGACGATCCACTTGCGGATGTCCGACCAGCCGGAACCGGCGTCGCCGTTGAACAGCGGCGAGCCGTTGAAGACGATGCCGATGACGCTGCCGCCCTTGTCCACCGGCGTCATCTTGCTGATCATGTGCTGGAGAAAAAGCAGCGAGGCGTCACCGACGTCGGGCAGGCCGGCGCCGAAGCGGCCATCTGTGCCGCGCTCGGCTTCGTTCTTGATGAAGGATTCGATCTTCTTCCAGTCGGTGCCGAATTCGGGGTTGGCCATCATGAAGTTGAATTGCTGGCCGATCAGCTTGTCTTCGGAGAGCGTGTTGCCCTGCTTGATGCGGCTGCCGTCGTCGCCCTTCATCAGCGCGTCGGCCTTGCAGATGGCGTAGGTCTTTTCGCGCAGTTCCTGGCCATAGATGAAGATGTTGGAGGGATCGAGACCCCAGGCATCGACCAGATAATCCTTGGGGACGGTGAGCATGCCCCCGGTGCCGCAGGCCGGGTCGTAGATGCCGATCAGCGAACCGGCAGATGCCTTGAGGTCGTGTTCGACATCGGCGAAAACCAGTTGCACCAGCAACTGCACCACGTCGCGCGGGGTGTATTGCTCGCCGGCCGCCGCGCCTTCCTTGAACTTGCGGATCAGGTATTCGTAGATCAGCCCCATGTCGTGATTGCTTACACGCTCGGGGTGCAGATCGAGGTCTTCGGAGGCGAATTCCCTGGTGATGAGGTAAAGCAGGTTCTTGCGCGCCAGCGTCTCGTAGATCGGCGCCAGCCCCTTTTCCTCGCCGCCCGAGAAGTTGTAGAGGATTTCCTTGATGTTGTCGGAGAAGCTGTCGAGCCAGGCGCCGAAGTTTTCCTTGATGTCGCCAGGGTTCTTGAGCAGCTCGGTGAAGGAAAAGCGCGAACGGTTGTAGAACGGCACGCCGGCGGCGCTGACCAGCAGCTTCTTGAGCACGTCTTCGGTGACCTTGCCGGCCACCTGCGCTTCAGCCGCCCGCACCTTGTCGCGTGTCTGTTCCAGCACGCAGTCGAGGCGGCGCGGCAGGGTGAAGGGGAGGATCACATCCTCGTTGTCGTTTTTCTCGTAGTCGCCGCGCAAATGATCCGCGATGCGCCAGATAAACTCGCCAATTTCGGTATGGGAAGGCATGGATTTGTGGTTCTTGTTGGATGGCGGAATAGTACCGTAGCATCCGGCATAATCCATCATTCCAAACGGGTCTTCACCGCATTCGCTAAGGGGAAATGTGCATGGCCAAGCATTACTCGACAAAAGACTTTTTCCGCAGCACGCCCAACGCCCTGCTGGCACGCTACTTCAAGGCGCGTAGAGTGATGCTGGATTTCGATTTCGCGGCGATCAAGGAAACCAAGATCGACGCCCTGTTCGAGGCGTGGCTGGCGCTGCCGGATGCGCAGCGAGCGAGCATGGATACCGAGTTGCGCGAAGTCAGCGAGATGAGTTGCGACAAAGGCACCAAGGCCATCATCGACGAGGCGGAATTTCACCTTTCCGAGGACGGCGCGCATGAGGCATTCGTCGCCAAGTTGATGACCTTACCCGGTCACCACGAACGGGCGATGACCACCCTTCTCGACCATGGCGCGTTGTGGAAGGGGGCGACGCGCTTCTACCATGCCGACACGCTGAGCCACTGGCGCAAGCGCAAGAACCTGCCGCAGGTGAAAGCGGCTGTCGATCAGGCCAGCCTCGATGCGCTGGCCGCCGCCATTGGCCGCTATTTCCGCCAGTCCGAAGGGCGCGGCATGCACTGCGTGGTGGAGCCCTACCGGCGCGGCGAACTGGATTACTTTTTTGCCTACCCCGAGGACTACGCGCAGCAGGCGGTCGAATGGGTGGGCGACGAGTTCGAGCGCCGGCCGCATCATCCGGCCTTCGAGATCGTGTTCGTCTATGCCCAGCAGGATGGCCGGCTCGACCTGCATCTGACCGGCGATCGGAAAGCGGTGGAGCCTTTGCAGGCGATCTTTGCCGAGACCATTTTGAAATGCGAGGAACTGCCGGCCGACCCAACCGATACGCGGGTCTATAACCTGTTCGCGCTGCGGCGCAAGGATTTCAGTTTCACCTGGAACCCCGGCAGCGGCATCGAGCGCGTGGCAGTGAACAAGTTGCGGCTGTCGCTGAACAAGGACAAGAAGCTCACGCTGGAAGCCAACCCCAAGCACGACGCCAAGGCCGTCTATGCGCTGCTGGACAAGCTGGCGCCCGTGCTGCCGAGCCATGAATACCAGATCAGCCAGGTGGGCATCACGGCCACGGTGAAGCTCGACCCCATGGCACCGGCCAAGACCGTGACTTTCCAGGTGACCTACCCGAATTCCTGCTCGCTGAAATACGACGAAGTGGGTCTGAAGCTGCGCGCCATGCTGGAACTCTCGAGCATCGAGCCGAAAGAGCCGGCAGAGCGCGTCACCGCTATCGACAACGCCGCCTCGCCAGTGCTGACTGTATGAATCCGGCCGACGTGCTGCCCGCTGTGCTCGACCGCGTCGCGGCGGCGGCCGGCGAGGCGGCGCTGTTTTCCGAGCGCGAACTAGCGGAGTGGCCGGCGGCGGCGCTGGCGCGACTCAAGGCCGAGGGCCTGCTAGTCAAGGGGCCGCCGGCCGATGTCGTGACCTGCCCCGGCTGCGAGGACGACTGCGCCATGCCGGTGGAGATCGATACCACCGCCAGCGGTGCCCTGCGCGCCTTCGTGGTGTGTGACAAACGCGACGATGTCGGCCGCGTTGCCATTGCCCGCGATCTGCTGGAGCAATGGACATGTTCGCCGGAACGTGTGGCCGGTGCATTGGCACGGCTGCTCGGCATTCGGCGCTCTGCCGGCGATTCGACTGCATTGCGCTGGGATGTTGGCGTGCTTAAGGGAACCAAGGGTTCTGCGCATGTGGTGCTCGGCATCGAGCGCGAATTGCGGCTGACCATCGCCGGCCACAGCCTGCCGGTGGTCGACGCGCTGGAACTCGACGACCAGGGCTTGATCGTGGAACGGCGGGCGCTGCTGCGCTGTGTCGACAACCCCGTTGCAGCGGCGGGTAATAAAGAATCCGCCGAGCAGCGGCGCGAACGCCTGGTGGCCCGCGTGCAGGAAGAAAAGGCGAAGGGAACGCGGGGATTTCTCAAGAAGGTGGCGGCGGAAGAAAGGATCACCGACGGGCGCCTGAAACAGATCATCTACAAGAAGGAACCCCAGCCCGTTGGCATCTGGTCCGGCTTGGCGTCTACCTCGAAGAAGACGAAAACCCGCTACTGACGGACTTTTTGAGCCGCCCAATGAGATAGCTTGCGGGGTAGCTCCCTACCCCGTTCGCAATGTGCGTCATGTTCAACAACGCCCAACGAGGTGCCAACATGACGACTACCATCCTCCGCCTTCCTGCCGTTCTCCGTGAGCGTGCCCGCTCGCGCAGCGCGCACTACCTCGACATTCAGCAGGGGCTGTTCACGCACCCGGTGCAGATCGGCCTGCGCGCCGTGGGCTGGCCAGCCTCGGAAGTCGCCGCGCTCAACGCCGCCCGCATCGCCGGCAAGGCTGAAACAGAGATTCGCGAACTGGTCACCAAGCTCGAAACCGCGCGCAAATTGGCGGCGTAGGAGTACGGCGATGACGACAGTTTTTCCCGATGGATCACCCGACCCCGGTAAAAGCGGTGAAGGCGGTGACAACGGTAGCAACTTCAGCCATATCACGAACGCCGACTTTCTGGCCGGGGTCATTACCTCGATTCCCGAAGGTGCCTTTGCGGCGGTGTGCTCGAAACCGGGTAATCCCGAGATCGGCGGCTGGGGGGCGCAGCGTGCCAGTGGCGCCACAGCGCAGTGTCCTGCCGACAACAACAATTTCGTCGGCTGTTCGACGTTCTACCCGCTCGACGATGGGTCATTCAGGGCGCGCAAGACACAGTTCGCGGCCTGCCATTTCCTGATGCTCGATGACGTCGGCACCAAGGTGCCCTTTGACAGGCTGGGCGGGTTCGCGCTTTCGTGGTTGATCGAGACCAGCGCCGGCAATCATCAGGGCGGAATCATATTGGCCAAGCCGATCACCGATGGCGCCGTGGCGATCCGCCTGCTCAACGCCATCATCGATGCTGGCCTGTGTGATCCTGGTGCAACCGGCCCCTTGAGCCGCTGGGCGCGCCTGCCGGTGGGCATCAACGGCAAGCCGAAGCATTTTAATGAGGCCTGCGAGCCGTCTCGTTGCCGCCTGGTCGAGTGGCGCCCCGAGCAACGCTACCGCCCCGACGAGGTTGTCGAACGCCTGCAACTGGAACTGGCGCCTGCCGGCCGGCCGAAGAAAGCCAGCAAGGTTACGGGAGCTACAACGCGCAATCTCGACAACGAAGCCGATGATGTTCTGACGCCCAAGGCAGCAGAGAATCCCGTCGTGACGGCACTCAAGGCACGGGGCCTGTACAAGACACCGCTGGGTTCCGGCAAGCACGACGTGACCTGCCCCTGGGTGCATGAGCACACCGATTCGCTGGATAGAGGAGCGGCCTATTTCGAGCCGGATGAGCTTTACCCGATGGGCGGCTTCTGTTGCCAGCATTCGCATCGCGACAAGTACCACATCCGCGCCTTGCTGGAATTCCTCGGCGTGCGCGCAGCGGAAGCGCGGCACAAGCCAATGATCCGCGTCGTCGCCGGCGAACTGCATCGCGTAGTCGATGCCGGTGAGAAGGAGCTTTCGGCGCGGGGGCGCCATTACCAGGCCGGCGGGCTGATCGTCTCGGTGGCCACTGACCCGACGACCGGCGACCCGGCCATCGTGCCGACGAGCCTGCCGGCACTGACGCGGGAATTGTCGGTAGTGGCCACGTGGGAGAAGTACGACGGACGCGCCGAGAACTGGTTGCGGTGTGACCCACCTGGGCGCCATGCCGGCATTCTCTACGACGCGCAGCAGTTTCGCCATCTGCCGCCACTGGCCGGACTGGCCCGGCAGCCATACTTCCGCGAGGCCGATGGCGTGTTGGTGACGCAGGCCGGGTATGACACGATTTCACAACGCTACGGCGTCTTCGATACCCGTCAGTTTGTTCTGCCTGAACCCACACCCGAGGCCGCCCACGCGGCGCTGGCGCTGCTGGAAGAACTGCTGACCGAGTTCCACTTCGTCGCCACGACCGACAAGGCCGCGGCGCTCGCCGCGATCTTCACTGCCGTGACGCGGCCATCGCTGCCCCATGCGCCGGCGTTTCATGCGCGAGCGCCGGTGTTCGGCAGCGGCAAGACCTATCTGTGCGAACTCATCGGCGCGTTTGGCGGGCCGGGCGGCAATGCCAAGGTCAGTTACCCCACGACATCCGAAGAAGCCACCAAGGTGATCCTGTCGCTACTGCTGATGAGTCCGGCAGTGATCGAATTTGATGACATGGACACGGACTGGCTTCCTCACGGGACGATCAAGCGCATGCTGACCGCCGAGCACATCACGGATCGCATCCTCGGTGTAAGCAAGACGGCGACCGTGAGCACGCGCACCCTGTTTCTGGGTTCCGGGAACAACGTCGGCCCGATCCGCGACCTGCTGCGGCGCGTGCTGACCATCCACATCGACCCGCGCTGCGCGACACCGGCAACCTTGAGTTATCGCGGCAATCCTGTCGAGAAGGTACGGCGCGAGCGGGGCAAGTATGTCTCGGCCGTGCTGACCATCATCCTCGCCTGGCGCAGGGCCGGTTCGCCACGTGCGCCGGTCGACAGTATCGTCACTTTTGGCGGCGCCTGGTCGGATTACTGCCGGCATCCGCTGATATGGCTCGGCCATCCTGACCCGGCCACGACGCTGATCGAGCAGGTGCGCCACGACCCGGATGCCGATGCGCTCGGTGTGTTGATGACGGAGTGGCATGCCGCGTTCGGTTCAGTGGCGACGACGGTGCGCAAGGCTGTCGATACCGCGACCTGCCAGCGTGGCAACCTGCTCGATGCAATGCGCGAGTTCCCGGTCGAGGAGCGCGGCGAGATCAATCGCTCCAAGCTGGGGTGGCTGCTGCGCAAGAACACCAACCGGATCGTCAATGGCTTCGAGTTCCAGCAGGGCGCGGCCGACGGGCGCACGGCATGGCGAGTTGTCGCGTCGAAATCACCGCCTTTCACGCCTTCACCGGCTTCCTCTGCCTCGAATGCGAAAACTGTCACGCCACCCTGGCAGGACGATGAAGAACTCGAAGTGGAATTCTGATACCGAAGAAAGGAGTAAATGATGGCGAGCATTGAAGTGGAAACGATCAACGAGGCGACGCTGATTACCCGCGACGAAGCGGCACCCGTAGCCCGGAGCGGCAACTATGAGCCGGTGCGCTTCAATGCCATGAAGCACGGCATCCTTTCCAAGCTGGCGGTATTGGCCCATGAAGATCATGCCGAGTTTGCCGACCTGCTGGCGGCGCTGATCGGCGAGCATCGCCCAGCGGGCATGACCGAGCGGCACCTGATCGAAGAACTGGCCACGATCATCTGGCGCAAGCGGCGGGTATTGCTGGCCGAAGGCGCGAAGATCAACGAGGGCCTGAAAAGCGCGGTGAATAGCCCGAAGTCGATCATGCCGTCGGCGGCACCGTTTCAGCGAGGCATCGGCGGCGAGAATGCCGACCTGCGGGAATTCATGGAAGGCACCCCCGAGGAGATAGCCAAGCACCAGCAGGACACGGCGCTTGACCTTGCGGCAACCCAGAAGGCGGCGGCAATCCTGCGCAAGGGCGGGCCGAATGCCTACGCCAAAGCCCGGCGGGCGCTGATTCAGGATTCCCGCGACTGGTGGGATGAGCAAGTCGAGGAAGAGGAACACCCGGCCACTGCCGAAGGACTGGCGGAATTCATCCGCGAATCACTGGAACCGTTCTGCACTCGCATGGCGATGGAAGCCGAATACACCCCGGCAATCAAGGCGCAAATCCTGGGCGAAGGGCTGCAAGCGCACCGATTGGAGACACTGAACCGCTACGAAACGCACCTTGACCGCAAATTCGAGCGGACATTGGCCATGCTTTTGAAGCTGAAAGACCTGCGCGGCGCATGAAACCGGACACCCTCAAAACCGGCGCAATGCCAGCAACGGCAAGGCTTTCAGCAAGAATCAGAGGAAACCATCAAGCAAACTTGCCAAATGATTTCGGCAAATCTCGGAAGGAAAAAAATCATGGGCGGCTTCGGTAGCGGGCGCGGGCAACGCGGCAAGGACACGACCAGCGACATGCATCCGCTGGATATTCGCAAGCTGCAACGCGATGGCCTGCTGATACCGGGCCGGGCCTTCGGCTGGCATTGGACGGTCAACGGCAACGAGGTGGCATCCATTCAGATGCGGACGGAAGTCGACCGCGTGATCCTCTGTTACCAAAACCGAAGCCGAAGCAATGGCGGCGAGTGGCAGCCGATGAATTATCCGGTCTATCTGACGTGGACCGCGTGCAGCTTGGGCGGACGGCGGCCCTGGTTCGTCTGCCCGGCGAGAGGATGCGGGCGGCGCGTGGCAATACTCTTCGGCAGCTCGATCTTCGCCTGTCGGCATTGTCACAAGCTGGCGTATGAGTGCCAGCGGGAAACGGATGATGATCGAGCGATGCGGCGGGCTGACACCATCCGGCGGCGGCTTGGATGGAAAGCCGGGATAGCGAACCCGGAAGGCGGCAAGCCCAAGAGAATGCACTGGCGCACCTTTGAACGGCTGAAAGCCGAGCATGATGCTTTCGCCAATGCGTCATGGGCGGGCATGGCCGAACGGCTTGGGCTGATGAATCGGCGGCTGGCGGGTATCGAGAAGAAGCTGAACGGCGACGGCTGAATCTGTTTCGCAAAATGGCAGGGGCGCACGTCGCATCGCACTCGATACCGCTTGGACGACTTGAAGCCTTTGATGACTCCGAGCCATGAATGATGCTTTCGAAAGTTACCCGGCTGTCACCCGTTTTTCCTCTCGGTATTCTGCTCCGCGGTTTTAGCAGCATTCACCAGTCGCCCTGCAAGTTGTCCTTAACTCGGCGACGAGGGAGTTACCTCCCTCTTCAATGCCTACAGCGCAATCTCTGGTGCAAACCTTGACTGCGGATCCTGCTCTGGCCGCAGGTACCGAACCACGACATCGTCGATGAGTTCGGCCTGCAATTGCCTGGCCAGTTTTCGGCCTTCCTGGTGATATTGACCCCACCAAAACTTCTGCGGCATCTTCGGGTTGTAGTACTTCTCGAAGAACCGTTGCCAGTCGGCCAACCGGTTATCCAACTTGTGAAGCATCTTCCGGTCTGGGAAAAGAGCCTTGAGCATTACCGGCTCGCCTTGTTCCCAGAGGCACGAGCCACCCCGTCCTGCCTGAACTACCAATTCCCTGGCGGGTGTTTCAACTTGATCCTCGTCCCAGACAAAGGCCATGGGATTGTCCTTACTGCCGACAAAACTGCCGCGGCTGACCTGCTTGCCTGAACGCACCCGCACAACCAGCTTGGGGGTTTCTTGCTCCTGAACGAAGCCTTGACCTAAACCCACGCGCAGGCGGGGACTGACTTTCATGTCCATTGCGATCTCCTGTAACGGTTTAAGAGCGTGTTGCGGCCGGCCAGAAATCAGGACGTATTTGTCCCTAGGCCAGATGTCCGCGTTGTTCACGCTTTGAGCCGTCAGTCAGATCGCACTGCAAAACCTCCTTCCAGAATGCAAAAACCCGTCCGGCTTGCGACAGCATGGAACGGGTTCCCCACGCTTTAGCTGTTTTGGAGTTTCCCCCACGCCCGCAAGCTGTAACTCAAATCGGCGCAATGATGGAATCCTACACCCGGCAATACCAATGTCAAGAACCCGTGTTCCATGACAACCTGAATCCCGTTTTCTTATTGAATTCGCGGGGAGGTAAGGCAAGTTACCGAGACGACAACCTTCTTCGATACTCAGGCCCCAGAGGAAACTGGGGAGCAACGTCAATTGCGCCTTCGAGAAGATCGTAGAAGGGGCTTGGATTTCGCTGATCGAGTGAATTTTCCGTCACGATGCCTTCCCTAGCTCCACTCTACATCCTGCAATTTGACGAACAGGTCATACGCGACCTGCTGGACCGCCCCCTTCGGCGGCGTATTGGCGAATCCCTTAATGTCAGCGATGGTCGGGATGCCATCAGAGTCGAATCGAAACCCGATACAGCCCTTTCGCTTGCCAGTTCTCCTGTCGCGAACGGAATAGACCTCGAAATCGCCTCTGGCACAGTCATCCAGGTAGGTTTGCAGGCAATTTCGCATCGCGACAGATTCACGGATCAATTCTTCCGACGAGTTGATGGGTACAACGGCAAGTTGTCCCAACTGATACTCCTCAACGCGAGTCAACCATTGCAATGGTTCGACGTCCTCGATCAGGAGTTGCGCTGCCTCTTCTTCCTGCCAGCGGCGAACAAACCATTGCCACCCGGCCTTGGCCTGATTGTCATCCAGGAGATATGGAACCCCCTCTGACCACCAGCAGACCCCAAGGAACTCCTCGGCAAAACCCTCGACCAAGGAGTCTCGACGCCGCCGATCAGCTTCCTGCAACCCTGCCCGCAATACGACGGGATCAACCTTGCATTGGAAGTGCTCTGCAATTCTAGCGTCGTGATCGCGGTGATTGTTGTATCCGTGCAGGAATGCTTTCACCACCGATGGGGGCGGTGGCGGTGGCAGGTCAGCGAACTGAAGCGCTTCGAGGTATCGAATCGCCACCTCAAGAGGGGGTTGCCCCTTCGATATCTCCCATGGCACCCTGAAAATCCGCGCCCCATGCCGAGCCACGTAGCGCCATGATGCCTCGGAGAGACCGGACTCCCTGAATTTGTTTTTCAGGGTCATGATCGGGTCTTTGGTGGGAACCGTCTTCCCTGCCGGGATTTGTTCAATGAATGCCCGCAGAAGTGGCAGCAAATGTGGATTCTCCCTGGCTACCTGCCGGAAGGCTTTTTCGTTTTTCCAGACATCATTCACCGTCCTGGAATCAATCAGTGGCCCGATGGGACGAGGACGCGAAGCCAATGCGATGCTGTAGATATCCTTGGGCAGTTTGAATAGCCTGGGCAAGGTGATGCGTCGCAACTCCTGGAACTCAGGATTGCGCAGCAATAGCCGATAAGCGGTATCGGCAAGCCACCAACCAATGTCCGCGATCATCGACGCGTCAAAGAATATGTCACCCTGGACGCTACTCGCGAGATTGAGGTTTTTCAGGATGGGCAGGAGCCAGACGCTAGATGTCAGAGGCCGTCCAACCTCGAACAACACATCAGTATGTGTTTGCTGTCCATCGACCAGGGTCCCGGCAGCCATGTGGCGATCCTGGTAGTTGATCGAGTAGTACAGCCCACCGAACACATGGACCTGGCGGTAATCCTTTCTTTTTGTGTACGTATGGGCGGGACGATCCAGCCGTTCATCCAGCCATTCGCAAAGGACGACGAGTCGGCGCAATGCTTCCTGTCGTTGCCAATCCGGCAAATAGGTCGGGGGTTCAGCCGTCCTTGCCGCAAAACTGAGCGTGGATACGGGCTCCGGTTCGAACTCCTTCGGTGTCTGCTTGCTCCGCAGTTGGAAATGACGCCGCCACGGCGTTCGTCCCTTCGACATATCGATCAGGTCATCTCGGCTCATGCCATCACCGTACTGCTGCGAAAGCTCACCAAGTGAGCTAGTGGAAGATATTCTGAAAGCTCACCCTGTGAGCTTCTCGATCCGTCTCTTCACTACTCTTGCCGAACTGCATGACATTTAGCTCACCCAGTGAGCCTCGCCTCAAGCACAGTCAGGCTGAATTCGAGTATTTGAAGAAACTCTATTTAACGCTTGTATTTTACATCATTAGTGTTAAATTTAGCACCAGTTGCACGAGCCACTGATATGAACACCGAACCTACCCTCTCATTTGATGAACTCTGCTCAGCCGTCGACCTATCTCCGCGGAAGGTTCGCTACTACATCCAACTTGGCGTCGTTGACAGACCTGATGGCATCAATCGGTGGGCGAAATACACAACACGCCACGTCGAACAGCTACTCGGCATCAAGAAGTGGCAAGCCGCCGGCCTATCGCTGGAACGAATTCGAGAACTCCTGCATGACGAGCCAGACGACTTACCACCAAAGCGGCAACCCGCTGGAAGCATCGAGGTTTGGAGCCGGTTAACTGTTGCCCGGGGGATAGAACTCAACGTCGAGGCCGGCGCATCAGGACTCAGTCCAGAAGAGCTGAGAACGTTTTTCCGAAAAGTTATGGCTGCTTGCCAAGAAACCAAGAACACCAAGAGCGAAGGAAATGGCGATGAATGAATATGGATTGAAGGACATCGAATCCGGAAGGCAACTGGCCCTGCGCGGGGTCGAGGTCTCGGCCCGAATCACAGGTCTGCTGGCTGAAACCAGCCTGGCCCAGAAATACAAGAACGACACCGAAGCCAACTTTGAATTGGCCTACACTTTCCCGTTGCCAGTGGAAGCTACCCTGCTCTCGTTTTTCGTCCGCATCGGTGACCGAAGCTATCAAGGGGAAGTCATCCCTCGCGCGGAAGCTGAGGTCGAATACGAAAAAGCGATCACTGAAGGGAACTCCGCGTTTCGTCTGCAAGAGGTTCAAGCGGGCCTTTATAGCGCCACACTGGGTAACGTCATGGCCGGCGAGGCCGTTGAGATCTCCATCGTGTACGCTGAATCCCTTGCATGGAACGGTAATAGCCTGCGTTACCGGCTCCCCACCACGATTGCTCCCCGCTACGGTGACCCGACGGGAATGCAGCCTTGGCAACGTCCAGAAACGAGCATGATGGCAGAGTACCCGCTCGACCTGGTGGTGACGATTGTGGGTGACCTTGCGCGGAGTGCCATCAACTGCCCCAGCCATAAGGTCAGTCTCATTATCGAAGATGGCTTGCTGAAGCTGACCTTGGCCAAGGGCGCCACGATGGACCGTGATTTCATCCTGGAGATCGAGAACGAGGCTGTCCAATCACTTGGCGTCAGTGCCTTTGCCCGTGACACCCACATTGCAATGCTGACCTTGCTGCCCCCGCCGGTCGAGCAATATGAGCAGAATCGTGATGTCGTGCTGATTCTGGACTGCTCTGGCTCCATGCAGGGCGACAGCATCAAGCTCGCCAAGGAAGGCATCCTGCTGGCGCTGGGCAGCATGCAACCCAACGGACGATTCGGCCTGGTCGCTTTCGGCAGCAATGCCATCACCTTTGATAAGGAACTACAACCGGCCAATCGAAAGAACCTCGACATGGCGCGGCGCTGGGTCAGTTTCCTGGAAGGCATGGGAGGCACCAATCTGTATGGTGCAATGGACCTTGCACTGAAACTGGTCGACAACCATCCCGCTGATTTCTTGCTTCTGACCGACGGTGAGGTTTGGATGGATGAAGATACGCGGAACGCGACGCTGAAGAAGGGAATTCGCATCTTCACCGTCGGCATTGGTTCAGCAGTGGCTCAAGACGTTGTCCAGCAGTTGGCTGATGACACGGGCGGCGCTTGTGAGCTGGTTTCTCCGAACGAGGACATGTCAGCGCGCATCTACCGGCATTTCAATCGGATGCGTCAGCCGGAAATGGAAACGCTTGAGATTCGGTGGCCCCAACAGCCGCTGTGGATAGCGAAACCAGAGCGCGCTTGCTTTGCTGGGGATGCTTACACCGTATTCGCAGCGTTTGAAGAGGCCACTCTCGGGTGTGTAGCAGTTGCGTTTAACTTTGTTGGCCAGCCTCCTGTCACGAATGCTGTCTCACTTGCGATGGAAGCGGTTGCGGCGGATGCCATCGTTCGCCTTGGTGTGAAGCAACACTTGCCCAGAATCCCCGAAGTTCATCAAAAGGACTGGGCCGTCAAATACCAGCTGATGACCAACCAAACCGACTATCTAATCAAGGTGGAGCGAGCCGAGGGCGAGAAGGCCGATGACTTCCCGGAACTTCAGGTTCAGCCGCAAATGCTGCCCGCTGGATGGGGTGGAACCAGCACGGTTGATGTCTGTGAATCGTCGGCCAGCGTCGACTACGGTATTCGTTTCTCTCGCGCAGACCGAAGTGTTGCATACAACTGCATCGCCGATATGCCAGCGGTTGTGCGCCGTCCCGTCCCCCGCTCCCCTGCTGTTCCCGATAACGGCTACAAGGCATTTATTGAGCGAGTGACTACCGAGGCCAAGAAGACGATATTCGGTGGTCTGCCCACAACGCTGAGCGAGTTGTTCACCCTTGCGCTACCGGAATCCTTGGAATCGCTGCTCAAGGATCTGGCAACCGCCAATTACAGCGATGACGACATCGTCCGGGCGTTCTATCGAGCGTTCATCGAGCATGACGGCAGCGTTGATGTCAGCGAGAAACACTTGAAGAAGATGCAGGCTATCGTCGGCTCGAAGCCTCTGGTTGAAGAACTGGTGTCGCGGATTCTGAAGGCGCTCAACACGCTTTTTAATGAGCGCTGCCAAGGTTTACCTGCTGACCGATACAACATACCGGCATTCCTGAGAAGACAAGCAGATTGACGCCAGCGATCAGCATTTGCCGGCATTGAATTCCTGATATCTCGTCAGAAGCCGGCACGTTGCTTGACCCGTAGCGGAACCAATCTCCATCAAAGGCGGTTGCCCAAAATCGGCGAGACGTTACTCCCCGGACGGGGAATATTTCGCCGTCTTCGATGGCAACCTGTTGATCCGTCGCTAATGCATTAGTAGGCCGGTTCGATTGCGCCAGATGCCTGGGTAGCTTCTGGCAAGGCGACTGCAATGAGATCTTCGATGCCACACTGAAGAACCGCAATGAGTCCGCCCAACACGGCTGTCGAGACATGCGTTGACTGGCCATCGACGATGCGGATCAGTTGGGGTACGGAAATATCGACGCCAATCGCTTTCAGCATGCGCTGCAGCGCGGCGACAGAGCGTATGCCCCGTTCGGCCATGACGACACGAATGCGAAATGCCAGCGTGACTGGGCTGCCCTTGGCAGGTATAGAGCGGGACATGGTGTCGATCCTCACAAAACGACAGGGTCCAAAATGGATCAGCAGGATTGCTGTTTGGTAAGTGTAGCAAAAGAACCTTTTGAGCAAAAATATTTTCATAAGATGATTGACTCTTGCAAAATGAGCCCGCATAATCCGCATTCATTCGTAACTAGTCCTTGGTGACAGCATCAAAAGGAACAAAGGCGGGGTAGCGCAGTTGGCAGCGTGCCAGGCTCATAACCTGGAGGTCGGTGGTTCGAATCCATCTCCCGCAACCAGATACATCATGAAAACGAACCTCTTTTTATCCATCTCGACAAGTCGGCGTCCGGTATCCACCGGTCAACGCCCCTGTCTCGCCATGGCTAACCGCCAGACAGACACACGACTTGATGGATCAATGGGGATCGGACTGCGATTTACCGGCATTACCTCCGGCAATGGTTACCCACATCATGGTTATTCGTGGAATCCGGACGCACGGAGATTCAGGTTGGGGCAAGGCATGGCGTAAGCCATCTTCCCACGGCAGCAGCGAACGCCGAAGCCCGGATCTCCGCAAGGAATCCGGGCTTTGTGTTTTTGATTCAAGAAATCCTTCCGCGCTTGGAAGGTCCGTATCGCAGTCGATACGGTTGCTCATAAACAATTCGGATGCGGTTGAACTGTTGCGCGTCGATGCCGGGTGTCCTCACACGCCGGGTATCGAGGCCGACAGCCCCCAGGTGCGCCGCTGACCTGTCGATTCCCTTCGGAGAATTGAGAACAGCGGCAATCGCGCCAGGCGTAATGGATCACGTCGCCTGTCACCGGATAAACCCAGATGGAAAGGAGGCTCCCCATGACGTAACGACACAACACAGGAGAACGTCATGTCTCGAACTTATCGGCGGCGTCATGCCCGCTACAACTTGACCTGGGTGCTGCGAACTTACACCTGGATCAATGGCCATCAACAACGATTCGTCCTCGACCCAAACAGCCGTGAAGGGAGAAAGGCGCTCGCGCACTACTTTTCAGATGCTGGATTTGGCGATTACGCCCATGCCACGGCTCCACACTGGTATCGACGCTATCTGAATCATCGAGCCGATCGGCGTGAAGAAATGGAACTACATCGCTGGCGCAGCAACCCAGACCGGGACGTTGTCCTGCCCCGTCGCGCTAAGGATGCAGGCTGGTACTGGTGATCGAATCAAGAACAGAAAGGAGATGGAATCATGAAACCCGAGATCAAGCCACGAAACCCGTTCGTGGTCAGTATGAAGTTCCGGAAAGCCGGGTCCCACGGCAAATCGGAGAAATCAAAGCGTCGGCAGGAGAACGTTGCACTCTTCCGTGCCGTCAAGCAGTGGCCGGAGTCTTGGCATAAGCTTTCAATCGTCGTGAGCGCTTCTGCCAATGCTTCGGCTCAATCAGGGTGTGGCGCAGTGGGTAGCGCGCCTCGCTTGGGACGAGGAGGTCGCTGGTTCGAGCCCAGCCACCCTGACCAATGATCATCGGGCGTCTTGGTGCTATGGCGTGTGCACCGCCGGACTGTAAATCCGGCCCCGCGTGGTAAACATTCCTGGTTCGACTCCAGGGACGCCCACCACATCGTATTGCCCCGCTGGTGTAGTGGTAGCACAAGAGTCTCCAAATCTCTTGGTGGGAGTTCGATTCTCTCGCGGGGTGCCAAAAACAGTATTGCCTCTCTGGCGTAAGTGGTCTGCGCGCCTGTCTGAAGAACAGGAGGATGCCGTTCGATTCGGCGGGGAGGCACCAAATTCATCGTGCAGTGGCCGAGCGGTTGAAGGCATCAGTCTGCAAAACTGAAGGCGATAGCCCACGACGGTTCGAATCCGTCCTGCACGTCCAGTCTCAGTGGTGTTCGTAGTGTAGTGGCCTGCATTTCTGGCTGTGACCCAGAAGGTACCGGATCGATACCGGTCGAACACCCCACCAGTTATATGCCCGTAGCTCAACGGATCAGAGCGCCGGCCTACGAAGCCGGAGGTTGCAGGTTCAATCCCTGCCGGGCATGCCAACTCAGACCGCATCCGAATACACATTATTTCGCGTCAGAAAGGGACGCCTCAGGTGATCTATGGTGCAAATTCTAGGACTCGACGTCGCGGGCAACCCCGCGCAATGGTTATCCGCTGAACAGGCAATCACGGCTGCCGCAACCGGCGGTATTGCCTGGCAGTGGGGTGATGAGGCGATGGTGTTTCATGGTGGTTGGAACCGTGACGGCGAGCAGTCGACGATCGAATTGCGCCCCATCGTTTCACTGGTGGGCCGCAAGCCGGATGCATGGCTGCGAGATGAACTTCCGCTGACCAACACACTCTTGTTCCGTCGCGATCGCTATACCTGTGCCTATTGCGGGGATCAGTTTTCACCCCGTGACCTGAGTTGCGATCACGTGATACCGCGCGTCCAGGGAGGTCGGGATGTCTGGACCAATGTGGTCTCGGCATGCCGCCCATGCAATCAACGAAAAGGTGGTCGGCGTCCCGAGCAAACCCGGGGTATGCAGCTGCTGTTCGTGCCCTACGCGCCTTGCCTATGGGAGCACTTCATTCTTTCGGCCCGAGGCATCATGGCCGATCAAATGGAGTTTTTGGCAGCAAGATTACCTCGGCATAGCCGAGCTCTTAATTAGCTCACCCAGTGAGCTAGCGAAAGAGGATGATGTATTTCAAAGAGGGCTAGTGTGATGGCAGCACGTCAGCGAACCGGATCCATATGTGGCGATTGCGAGGGAGGACGATGACCACGTCTGCACCGAAAGGACCGTATGGATGGCAACCCGTAATGCTCGGGCCGTGTCGTCCCGCTGAAGGAGGACAGTTCGAATCTGTCCGCCCACTCGAATTGAGGGAGAAGAAGAATGCCAATTAAGGAAGTCATTACGTCGCAACGTGTCCCGATCAAGATCTGGACTGATGAGGTCGACGAGAAGTCGAAGCAGCAGTTGGCCAACATCGCCAGCCTGCCGTTCATTCATCATCACGTGGCTGCCATGCCGGACGTCCATGTGGGTATCGGGGCAACCATCGGCTCGGTCATTGCCACCCACAAGGCGATCATTCCAGCGGCGGTCGGGGTCGACATTGGCTGCGGCATGGTGGCCTGCCGACTGTCATTGACTGCCAACGACATAGACGAAAAGTCGTTGAAGAAGGTCTTCGACCAGATCAGCCGTGATGTTCCGGTTGGGCGTGCCCAGCACAAAGACAGGGACGTACTGGTGCATGCGGCCATGCCCTTCGAGGCACGGCTCGACAAGATGACCGAGAAGCACCCGCAACTGCTCAAAGCGTTCGGCAAGTTTTCCAAATGGATGAACCAGATGGGCACGTTGGGGGGCGGCAACCATTTCATCGAGGTTTGTCTCGATGAATCCAATCAGGTGTGGGTGATGCTGCATTCCGGTAGTCGAGGGATTGGCAACGCCTTGGCGTCTTACTTCATAGAACTGGCACGACAGGACATGGAGCGCTGGATGATTCACCTACCGGACAAGGACCTCGCCTACTTCCCTGAAGGCAGCGAGCATTTCGACGACTACGTCGAGGCGGTGACCTGGGCGCAAGAATACGCCATGCAGAACCGTGAGTGCATGGTCGATCTCGTGCTGAAGGCCCTGGGACGACACTTGCCGGAATTCGATGTCACCAGCGAGGTGGTGAACTGCCACCACAACTACGTGGCCGTCGAGCACCACTTCGGCCACAACGTCTGGGTGACCCGCAAGGGGGCGATCCGAGCCCGTGAAGGTGATCTCGGCATCATTCCCGGCAGCATGGGAGCGAGGAGCTACATCGTCAAAGGCAAGGGCAACCCGGAGAGCTTTACCTCATGCGCGCATGGGGCCGGGCGTAAGATGAGCCGCACCGCCGCCGAGAAGCAGTTCACCGAAGCCGATCTGGAAAAGCAGACCGAGGGGGTGATCTGCCGCAAGGACAGGGGTGTGGTCGATGAGATCCCAGGGGCCTACAAGGACATCGACACAGTGATGGCCAACCAAGCCGACCTGGTGGATGTCATGCATCGATTGAAGCAGGTGGTATGTGTAAAGGGGTGAATGGAGCGAAATGAACGACAAATATGACCACTTCGAATTGGAGATTAGCCTGACGGGGCCTCATGACCAAGACGACGCACTTACTCCTCAGGTCTATGTGATTACCCAAGCAGTTCTGATCAATGGCGAAAACCTCGCGCCGAAGAATCCCATTGACTTGTGCGAGTTGGCCAAGAGTTGTCAGTTGCCAGGAGAGTTCTATATCGTCACATGCGGCTGCGGAGACGCCGGATGTGCAGGCATTGAGGATGGCATATGGGTGAGCCATTTATCCGACAGCATTACCTGGGAGGTTCCAGAACCTATCTCGGCAGGAGGACTGTCTGAAGAGGATTACGAGAGGTATCACAACAAGCGTACCTTTCGCCGATTTAGATTCGACCCGGCTGCTTATCTGTCTGCCGTGCAGGCTGGATTACGTGAGGCCCGCCACATGCTATTTGGTGAGCATCAGCCGGTTGAGTGCTCTCCCTACGGATTTGATCCAGATGACCTGCTCGATCTGGATCCGATCGTATTCAGTGAAAGAGGAGCAGTTCAAGGTTGCACGATCGTCGGCAGGAAAATTTGCATCGATCGAACACCCGGCCGTATCTCTATAAACCGCATCGGGTATCACCTCAGCGAATTACCAGTGCCTGAATCAATCAAGAGCCTCGATGATTGGTCTGCGTGGGAACCTAAACCGTGCGGTGATGGGTTTTGCTACAACTACGTAGCGGCGCCCGGATGGGAAGTGCACCGACGGATGAAGCTATTGGCTAACTACCTTGCAGAAATCACCCAGCATGAAGGCGAAATCGTCGTTACTTTGCGTGAGAACAGGAAAAGCCAGTGTAAGCATCAACTGGTTCTTGGTGGCAACGCACGGTAATGGCCTTCCCAACAATAGACAGGCAGGATAACCGTTCTGGCTCATCTAGTGAGCGACACGAATGGCGTCATTGATTAAAGCCCACTTGGGGGTAACCACAGCAGCTGCTATAAGGGGCAGCCGCGGACGCTGTGGCTAGTGGGACTCATCCCCCCTTTGATCAAACCACAGTTCAACGGGACAAATCTATGGCAGGAACATTTTTCAACTATGAGCCCGGCTCCATTCAGGTCAGCTTCAGCCATGACGAAAAGTTTGATTACATCAATCTGGACGTTGAACTGATTCAAGACGTGACAATCACGACAGCCTGCGATGATCAGTTTCGTCCTGACCTTCCTGAACGTCATCAAGGCGATCCACTGAAGTTTTCGGTCTATTTCTCGTCAGTTTTCTGTCCCTTTGGTGACTTCATTCGCTTTCTCGAGGCAATCACGATCGAGGTGCAGGAATGTGGCTTCGATTGGGACCCCGAAGGACCTTACGGCAAGATGCAATGGACTCGCCGATTCCTGAACGACACAGGATTTCTGACAATCACATGGGAGTCTCATTCCGAAAAGTTCAGCCACCGGGTGATGCTCAATACCCGACAGGCTGTTCGCGCGTTGTATGGTGCGTTCCGGCATTTCGTCGAGTCAGCGGAATACGATCCTCTGCGGTATGAAGAGATTTCGAATGGGGAAGCATTCAAGCTTGTATTAGCCGATGCCACGCTGGATGACCTGGAGGCAGGATTACTCCCGCTGGATTCGGAAACAGTACATTCGGTCATCACCAGACTCCGGGAAGTCACTGGTGCGAGACACATAGAGGGACCCAAGGCATCCCATTCGTTGAGTTACTACTTCGAAGCCAACTGGGCAGATCGGCCGCTAACTGAGTGGGACAAGTTGATCCCAGACAATTGGGATTCATTGAGTCCGGATCAGCGTACTGCTGCATTGCGTGAAGCTTTTGGATGGGGAAATGGCAGTTGGGATGGCGCCAATCTTCGCGAACTGCGTTCCGTCCTTATCGAGGAGTGGCTCGCCAAACCCGAACCACCTCCGCGTCATTCTTACAAAATTCCAGTGAAAGTAGATAACCCAATACCTGACGGCAACAATTGAATTTCAAGGTTCCCCATGTCATCCGATCAACTCAAAATCATTTCCGGCGGTCAAACAGGTGCAGACCGCGCTGCCCTGGACTGGGCCATCAAACACCGGATTCCCCATGGGGGCTGGTGTCCGGAGGGGCGTATGGCTGAGGACGGGACCATTACAGCCTGTTACCAAGTTACCGAACTGTCTGGTGGTGGTTACCGGCAGCGTACCAAGGCAAATGTTCAGGATTCAGATGCCACCTTGATTGTGTCAATGGCACCGAATTTGTCAGAGGGTAGCCTCGCCACGGCGAAGTTCGGCGATCAGCTTCGCAAGCCATGGCTGCATGTCCATCCTGGGATGGATTGGAAAGCTCGCATAGCAGACTGGCTGCAAGGTCACGTCATTCATGTACTGAATGTGGCAGGTCCCAGGGCCAGCAAGGAGCCTGACGTCGCCGCATTCACCCATGTTGTATTGGATGAGGTGATCCGGCAGTGCGATATCTGCGAGACCAGCATGATCAAGGATGATCTACCCGCTGATTCAGCAGTCGTTGGCTGGATTGACGGCCAGAATGAGCAACAGGAGGCGTACTGGCTGGCTTTGTACGCGTTGGCGTTCAATCACCTTGACGTTTCACCGCTACGAGAACACCTTGCCTTGGATTTGACCTACGAGAGCCAGTCAGTGTTCGAGACAATGCACGGTCCGGATGCATTCTTGAAATATCTTGAGGGCAAGTTCAGGGCAATACGGACCAGCGGCAATCGAGTCGCCGCTGAGTTGGCAGTCCTTCCCGGTGGGAAGCCGTGTGTCGCGCTGTATCAGGCGGGTAGCAACATGGATACAAACTGGCTCGATACACCAAGTGCCGCCATGACCGTCACGGTGACGCCGGAGGGATTAGCCAAGGCGATGCTAATGGTCACTTGCGCCCCCTCTCCCGCAAGTGCAAGGGGGACGGGGCTTTTCCCAGGCCGTGAGGCTCCCCCCACCACACAGGAAAAGCGATTCATACGACCATCGCCCTCCTTTCATGGCATCAACGTGTATTTCTATTACCTTGATGGTGAGATCGGACTCGACAAGTCAATGGAGGAAACGGCGAACTATGTGCGCAAGCATCTTGATGGAGTCAAGGTGATTGACGTTTTGTACTCAACGCTGCACCACAATTGGGCACGTCAGAAGGTCTTTGAAGCCTTTCGCTTTAATGGCTTCCCAAGCGTTGGTGCAATGTTCAACGGAAAAGTTATCTACCGACATGCCGGCCTAATCGATGGCCCAGGACTCGTAACCGCACTTCAGAAGGCAGCCCCGTTGTATGTCGCAGCCAGTTGAGTAGCAACTGTCTCTCAGCGCCACCTCCAACAACGAGCGCCTCATCGACGCCGGGCGCCTTGATGTCTCCAGCCCAATTTCCGCGCTCATGCAGCGCCTTGCCTTCCGGCCCCGCAATCCACTGGTCGGCTTTACGGCGAGTCCAGCCATCCGAAGCGTACAGTTCGCCCAGATGCTTGATGTACTGCGCCTTGGTCATGAACCGGCGCAGCCCGAATTGGCGAAGTTCATGACCTTACATTTCCGCTTTGCCCCGGACCTGCTAAGCGCCAATCCAATCGGACAGAATGACGTGGGTAAAAATGTGGGTAGAAACAACAAATCGCCCAGAAAGGCGCTTCATTACGGTGTTCCTGGCGGAGAGGGCGGGATTCGAACCCGCGTTAGGGTATTACCCTAAACACGCTTTCCAGGCGTGCGACTTAAACCGCTCATCCACCTCTCCGGGAGGCGCGCATTGTAGCAGAGGGGCGCTTTTCCTCAAAGCGACTTTCGCAGCCACGCGAGCCCGATCCAGAGCATGAAGAGAAGGACCAGAGCCAGCAGGCCGACCAGCATTCCCGGCGTCCCGCGCGGCAACAGCAAGGCCGCAGCCTGCCGCGGTGGACGCGTCAGCAGGTCGAAAAACCGGTAGATGGCGTTCTGCCGCCGCCCGCTTCCGGCCAGCAGGTAAAGCATCCCCTGGCCGATCAGGCACAGCCCGAGCATCTCGACAACGGCGCGCACGGCGCTGATCACGAAGAGCAACACGCCCACGACCTATTCGTCATCGATACCGCACTCTTCTTCCACCTTGCGCATCCGCCGGTTGTAGAACCAGATCAGTGCCAGATAGATCAGGAGATTCCCCTGGGCGGCCAGGTAGAAACCGAGCGGAAAGCCGAACAGGTTGAAACGGTTGAGTTCCGCCGCGAACCAGGTGAGGACGAAGGTGACGATCGCCCAGACGAAGAGCAACCGGAAGGTCAGCCGCCGCGTCCTCGGCCAGTAACGATCGTTCGCCATCAGGCGCCCTTGGCCGGCGATGCACGCCGGATGACGTCGATGAAGCGCTCGACCTCCTTGCCCGGCGCTCTCGTGAACAGGCTGACGACGATGATGGCCGCGAACCCGGCGGCCACCCCGAAGACGCCCGCCGCGGTTGAACTGATCTGGAACCACGGCTGCATGCGCAGGCTGCCGAGTCCCAGCGCGGCCAGGCTGCCCGCCTCGACGCGGAAGATGTAATAGGCGGCCACCGCCAGGCCGACGATCATCCCCGCCAGCGCGCCGGCCCGCGTCGCCCGGCGCCAGAAGATGCCGAGCACCAGCGCCGGGAAGAACGCCGATCCGGCGATCGAGAAGGCCCAGGCAACCATGGCCAGAATGGTGCCCGGCTTTTGCGCCGCCACCGTCGCCGCCAGCACGGCAACGACGAGGAGCAGCGACTTCGAGATCACCAGGCGCAACTGCGTCGATGAAGCGGGCCGGAACACGCGGTAATAGACATCGTGCGACAGGGCGCTGGTGATCGTCAGCAGCAGGCCGTCGGCAGTGGACAAGGCGGCGGCCAGGCCGCCGGCGGCGACCAGACCGGAAACGACGTAGGGCATGCCGGCGATTTCCGGGGTCGCCAGTACGACCACGTCGGGACTGAGGACGAGCTCGGCCAGTTGCAGGATGCCGTCGCGGTTGATGTCCTCGTAGCTCACCAGTCCAACCCTGCTCCACGCGGCGATCCACCCCGGCAGCTTCTCGATAGGGATGTTGACGACGTGGGCGAGAACCTCGTATTTGACAAACACGGCATAAGCCGGGGCGGTCAGATAGAGCACCAGAATGAACAGCAGTGACCAGAAGACCGATTCGCGCGCTTCGCGCACGTTCGGGGTCGTGTAGTAGCGCATCAGCAGGTGCGGCAGCGCCGCCGTGCCAACCGTCAGACAGAAGACCAGCGCGAGAAAGTTGATGCGCTGCGACCAGCCGCCGTCCGCGCCATCGCCCGGGAACGCCGCTGCGTGAGGGACCGGCGGAGCAGCGCGCTCGGCGGCGGCAGCCATGGCCGCCTCCCAGCGCAGCCGCGCCTGCCCGGGGTGCTGCGGCAGATCGCGGCGCTGCCTCTCCACTGCCATGATGTCCCTCACCTGCGCGTCGGTGGCCTTGAGCTCGTTGATTCTTGACGACAGTTCCTCCCGTTCGCGCGACAGCGAATCCGGCAGCTGCGCGATCTTGCGCGCATATTCGCCGGCCTGCTGGCGATAGAGGCGGCGCACGGCCACCTCGGCCGGGCTGTCGAAGAGCCTGTCCTCGATCTGCTGCACCTGTTGCAGCACCTGCCCATAGACTACCTGCGGGACGGGGATGCCGGTCACCGACCAGGACAGGATCGCCACCGGAG
>Ga0268298_10000829_pt1 | contig 38701 bp, 35 predicted proteins | sample WWTPWeurt_MetaG_FD_194462 | JGI IMG/M metagenome (GOLD analysis project Ga0268298, IMG submission 194462) | Activated sludge microbial communities from WWTP in Nijmegen, Gelderland, Netherland - WWTP Weurt | ecosystem: Engineered > WWTP > Aerobic digester > Activated sludge | place...
TGAAGGCCTTCACGGCGGCGGTGTTCGGCGGCATCGGCAACCTGGCCGGCGCGGTGGTGGGGGGCGTGCTGCTGGGCCTGATCGAGGCGCTGGGCGCGGGCTACATCGGTGCGCTCACGGGCGGCGTGCTGGGCAGCCAGTACCAGGACATCTTCGCCTTCCTCGTGCTGATCCTGGTGCTCACCGTCCGACCGCAAGGCCTGATGGGCGAGCGTGTGGCCGACCGCGCCTGATCGAGTGAAGGACACCACACCATGAAGAACAAACTCGTCGTCTTCCTCATCGCCGGCCTGGCCTTGCTGCTGCTGCCGCTGCTGGCGCAATCGGCCGGCAACTTCTGGGTGCGCATGCTCGACTTTGCGCTGCTCTATGTGCTGCTGGCACTTGGCCTGAACATCGTGGTGGGCTACGCCGGCCTGCTCGATCTGGGCTATGTGGCCTTCTATGCCGTGGGCGCCTACATCTTCGGCCTGCTCGCCTCGCCGCACCTGAGCGATACGTTCTCGGGCATCAAGGCCATCTTCCCCAACGGCCTGCACACACCGTTCTGGGTGGTGATACCGCTGGGCGCGGCCATTGCCGGCCTGGCCGGCATCACGCTTGGCGCACCCACGCTCAAGTTGCGCGGTGACTACCTGGCCATCGTCACGCTGGGCTTCGGCGAAATCATCCGCGTGTTCATGAACAACCTCGACCGGCCGGTGAACATCACCAATGGCCCCAAAGGCCTGCAGCAGATCGATCCGATCCGCATGTTCGGCATTGTCGATTTCGGCAAGCCGGGCTCGCTGTTCGGCTTGGAGATCTCGTCGGTCACCAAGTACTACTACCTGTTCCTGGTGCTGGTGATCTTCAGCGTGGTGATCTGCTATCGGCTCGAGCGCTCGCGCATCGGGCGTGCCTGGATGGCCATCCGCGAGGACGAGATCGCCGCCAAGGCCATGGGCATCAACACCCGCAACATGAAGCTGCTGGCCTTCGGCATGGGCGCCACCTTCGGCGGCGTGTCGGGCGTGATGTTCGCCACCTTCCAGGGCTTCGTGTCGCCCGAGTCCTTCTCGCTGCAGGAGAGCGTGATGATCGTGGCCATGGTGGTGCTGGGCGGCATCGGCCACATCCCGGGCGTGGTACTGGGCGCGGTGCTGCTGGCCGCCTTGCCCGAGGCGCTGCGCTGGGTCTCTGGCGAGCTCGACCTGCAACGCATGACCGACGGCCGCATCGATGCCGCCATCCTGCGCCAGCTGCTGATCGCCTTCGCGATGATCGCCATCATGCTGGCCCGGCCGCGTGGCCTGTGGCCATCGCCCGAGCACGGCAAGGCCGCACCCGCGCCGGTGCAGCCCACCAAACCCACCCCCAACGCCTGAAGTGAGGACATTGCAATGAGCGATATCGTGCTCCAGGTGGCCGGTGTGTCCAAGCGCTTTGGCGGCTTGCAGGCCCTGTCGGACGTGGGCATCACCATCCGTGCCGGCCAGGTCTACGGCCTGATCGGCCCCAACGGCGCTGGCAAGACCACCTTCTTCAACGTCATCACCGGCCTGTACACGCCGGACGGCGGCACTTTCGAGCTGGGTGGTGCGCCCTACAAGCCCACGGCGGTGCACGACGTGGCCAAGGCGGGCATCGCGCGCACCTTCCAGAACATCCGCCTGTTTGCCGAGATGACGGCGCTCGAGAACGTGATGGTCGGCCGCCACGTGCGCACCAAGTCGGGCCTGATCGGCGCGGTGCTGCGCTCGGCGGCCTTCAAGGCCGAAGAGCAGGCGATCGCCCTGCGCGCGCAAGAGCTGCTCGACTACGTGGGCATCGGCCGCTATGCCGAATTCAAGGCGCGCACGCTGAGCTACGGCGACCAGCGCCGCCTGGAGATCGCCCGCGCCCTGGCCACCGACCCCAAGCTGATTGCGCTGGACGAGCCCGCCGCCGGCATGAACGCCACCGAGAAGGTGGTGCTGCGCGAGCTGATCGACCGCATCCGCAAGGACGGCCGCACCATCCTGCTGATCGAGCACGACGTGAAGCTGGTGATGGGCCTGTGCGATCGCGTCACCGTGCTCGACTACGGCAAGCAGATCGCCGAAGGCACGCCGCACGATGTGCAGCGCAACGACAAGGTGATCGAGGCCTACCTCGGCGCCGGCCACAAAGCTCACTGAAGGCTCGCGATCATCATGGCAAGCAACGAAAACGTATTGCTCAAAGTCAGCGGCCTGAAGGTGGCCTATGGAGGCATCCAGGCTGTCAAGGGCGCCAACTTCGAAGTGCACCAGGGCGAGTTGGTGAGCCTGATCGGGGCCAATGGTGCCGGCAAGACCACCACGCTCAAGGCCATCACGGGCACGCAGCCGGTGGCCTCGGGCTCGATCGAGTTCATGGGCCGCAGCATCAAGGGCCAGGGCCCCTGGGATCTGGTCAAGCAGGGCCTGGTGATGGTGCCCGAGGGCCGGGGCACCTTCACGCGCATGACCATCGTCGAGAACCTGCAGATGGGTGCCTACATCCGCGAGGACGACGAGGTGCAGGCCGACATCGACAAGGTCTTCGCCATCTTCCCGCGCCTGAAAGAGCGCGCGCTGCAGCTGGCCGGCACCATGTCTGGCGGCGAGCAGCAGATGCTGGCCATGGGGCGCGCGCTGATGGCGCGACCCAAGGTGCTGCTGCTCGACGAGCCCTCGATGGGCCTGTCGCCCATCATGGTCGACAAGATCTTCGAGGTGGTGGCCGACATCCACAGCCGTGGCACCACCGTGCTGCTGGTGGAGCAGAACGCGCAGCGCGCGCTGCAGCTGGCCAACCGCGGCTACGTGATGGACTCGGGCGAAGTGACCATGAGCGGCGACGCCAAGACCCTGCTCGATGACCCGAAGGTGCGGGCGGCGTATTTGGGTGAATGACCTGGGCGAGTGAGGCGGCCTGCGGGCCGCGAGTTCCGCAGCTGGCAATCGCGCGGGATTCTCCCGGTTTTGCACCCTGATCCAGGGGCTGCATCAAGGCATCAACGCAGGTGCCGGCCATAAACTCCTCCGGTTTCGGCCGCCCAGGGTGGGCAGCCGTCCAATCCGTCAAGGGGTGAGCATGTCGAAGAGTGTGGTGCGTGCAGTGGGTGGCAGTCGTCGGGTGTCGACGACGGCGCTGTCGGTGAGTCTGGCCGTGGCCACCTTCGTGCTGGCCGGCTGCCCGGCCACCGCGCCCACCATGGGCGAGAACAAGGGCACCGTGTCCGGTGCCGCCGGCGGCTCCAACGCCCAGGGCAACAACAGCGCGCTGGAGCAGTGCAGCGAGGGCCTGGGCACGCTGGCCCTGCAGGAGGACACCAACGCGCCCTGGTACTCGCAGCTGCGCGGTCACAAGCTCGGCTCCACGATCCCCATGCTGCGCCTGATGATCCAGCAAAGCGGCTGCTTCGTGATCGTCGAGCGCGGTGGCGCCATGCGCAACATGATGCAGGAGCGCGCGCTCGAGCAAAGCGGCGAGGTGCGCGGTGGCAGCAACTTCGGCAAGGGCCAGATGGTGGCGGCCGACTACACCATGAGCCCCGCGATCCAGTTCTCGGCCAAGACGGGTGGCGCGGGTGGCGCGATCCTCGGTCGCGCCTTCGGCGGCCTGGGCGCTTTGGCTGGCGGCTTCAGCGCCAACGAGGCCTCGACCACGCTGCTATTGATCGACAACCGTTCTGGCGTGCAGATCTCGGCGGCCGAGGGCACGGCCAAGAACTATGACTTCAACATGTTCGGTGGAGCCTTCGGCTGGCTCAGCGGCGCGGCCGCAGGCGGCTACTCCAACACCCCGCAGGGCAAGGTCATCGTCGCGGCCTTCGCCGATTCGTACAACCAGATGGTCCGGTCCTTGCGCAACTACCGCGCACAGTCGGTCAAGGGTGGCCTGGGCACCGGCGGCCGCCTGGGTGTGGATGGCGGCACGACGCCGGCCAGCAAGCCCGCGCCGAAGAAGACGAACTGATTGTTTCAGTCCACCTTGGCGCCGGAGGCCTTGACCACCGCCTGGTACTTGGCCAACTCGGCCTTCACCATCGCGCCGAACTGATCCGGCGTGGTGGGTGAAGGCTCGGCCATCAGGCTGGCCATGCGGGCCTTCAGCTCTGGCGTGGCCAGTGCGTCGGTGAAGGCCTTGTTCAAGCGGGTGGTCACGTCGGTGGGCAGGCGCGCCGGGCCAAACAGGCCGAACCAGGTGCCGATGTCGAAGGCCTTCAAACCCAAGGCTGCGCCAGCCTCGGCCACGGTGGGCACGTCGGGCATGGCGCTCGAGCGCCGCGTGGTGGTCACCGCCAAGGCCTTGAGCTTGCCGCTTCGGATGTTGGTGGAGGCGGCCGCCAGGTTGTCGAAGTTGAAGTCCACCTGGCCACTCAGCAAGGCCAGTTGCGCGGGCGGCGCGCCGGCATAGGGGATGTGCACGATGAACAGCCCGGCCTGCGACTTGAACATCTCGCCGGCCAGGTGGCCCGCGCTGCCATTGCCGCCCGAGCCGTAGTTGAGCCGCCCCGGGTTCTGCCGGGCGTAGCGCACCAGATCGGCCAGGCTGGCGATGCCCAGCCGGGCGGCCGTCTCGGCATTGATCACCAGCACGTTGGGCACCTGGGCCACCAGCGTGATGGGCGTGAAATCGCGCAGCGGGTCGTAGGGCAGCTTGCTGTAAAGCCAGGGGTTGATGGCGTGCGTGGCCACCGCACCCATCACCAGCGTGTGGCCGTCGGGTGCGGCCTTGGCCACGAGATCGGCGCCCAGGTTGCCGCCGGCCCCCGGCTTGTTCTCCACCACCACGGTGCCGAGCGTGTCCTTCACCCGCTCGGCCAGGCTGCGCGCGGCGATGTCCAGCGGGCCGCCGGGCGGGTAGGGCACGATCAGCCGGATGGGGCGCGGCGCGCCTTGCGCCCAGGCGATCGGGGTGGCGAGTGCGGACAGGGCGATGGTGGCAAGGATGCCAAGGGCAGGGCGTCGATTCATGCCGGCAGCATAGACCAGTCGGAGCCAGGCACACCCAGCCCAAGAAGGCTGCGATGATGCGCGTTTGCAGGAGTTGTCATGACGATTTGCCCGATTGCCATTGCCGTGGGTTGCGCCCGCTGTCCGGTCGTGAAGGTGTGTCCCGTCAAGGGGCTGCTGGGCGATGCCAAGCCGCCGCAGGCCGCAGCGCAGCCCGAGCCGACCAAGCCCGCGCGCAAGGCTGCAGCCAAATCCTCAGCCAAGCCCGCCGCCAAGACGGGTGGCCGCAAGGCCAAGCGCTGAGCCGCTGCGCTGAACTTCAGGCTGCGGCCGGGTCTGGCTGCTTGTCCGCCGCCGAGGTGAAGGCGTCGGCAAAGAAGGCCCCGGCCGGCAGGCCGCAGCGCGCCATGAAGTCGCGCTGTGCCGCATCCACCATCACCGGTGCGCCGCAGGCATACACCTGGTGGCCGCTCAGGTCGGGCAGGTCGGCCATCACGGCCTCGTGCACCAGGCCGCGCCGGCCGGCCCAGGCGTCGGCGGCCTTGGGCTCGGAGAGTACGGGTACATAACGCAAATTGGGCGCGTCCTTGGCTGCTTGCTCGACCCAGTCGTGCAGGTAGAGATCGGCGCGGCTGCGGCAGCCCCAATACAGCACGGTGGGGCGCTCGATGCGCTTGGAGCGCATGTGCTCCAGGATGGCCTTGATGGGCGCCAGGCCCGTGCCCGAGGCCAGCAGCACGATGGGCGCGTCCGAGGCCTCGTCCAGGTGGAAGCTGCCGTAGGGCCCTTCCATGCGCAGGATGTCCTTCTCCTTCATCGCGCTGAAAACATGGTCGGTGAACACGCCGCCGGGCATGTGGCGCAGGTGCAGCTCGATGGCCGGGGGCTGACCGAGCTGGTCGGGCGCATTGGCCATCGAGTAGCTGCGGCGCTTGCCGTCGCGCAGGATGAATTCGATGTACTGCCCGGCGCGGTACTGGAAGCTCTGGTTGGCGGGCAGTTGCAGCCTGAGGACCACCACATCGGCCGCAGGGCGCGCGATGCTGAGCACGCGGCTGGGCATCTTGAGCACGGGGAACTCACCCGCCGCCGGCACATTGCGGGCCTCGATCACGCAGTCGGTCTGCGGCACGGCGCAGCAGGTGAGCAGCAGGCCGCTGGCTTCTTCTTCTGCCGTCAGCGCCTTGAGCTGGTGTGGGCCATGCACCACCTGCCCTTGCAGCAGGCGGCTCTTGCACGAGCCACAGGCGCCATCGCGGCAGCCATAGGGCAGTCCGATGCCCTGGCGGATGGCCGCTGCGAGGATGGCCTCGTCTTGCTGCACCTCGATGTCGCGGTGGGCGGGTTGGATCTGGACGCGAAAGCTCATGTTGACAGCAGGCCACTACACTCGATCCGCCATTCTGCCCGGCCGCACTCCACCCCCGCCGCACATGCCCGCATTGCCGCATCGATTTGAGCGTCCCACGCTGCTGGTGGTGGGCTGTGGTGACGTGGGTTTGCGCGTGCTGCCCCTGCTGCGCGGCCGCTGGCGCCTTCTGGCACTCACCTCCTCGGCCGAGCGCATGCCGGCGCTGCGCGCGGCCGGTGCCGTCCCCTTGCTCGGCAACCTGGACGAGGCGCGCAGCCTGTGGCGTCTGGGGCGCCTCGCCGATGCCGTGCTGCACCTGGCACCGCCGCCTGGCCAGGGTGCCCGAGACACCCGCACTGCCGCCCTCATCGCCGCCCTGGCGCGCGGCGGGCGCACGCGCTGCCTGGTGTATGGCAGCACCAGCGGCGTGTATGGCGATGCCGGCGGGGCCCGCTTCGACGAGACCCGCGCCGTGGCGCCTGCCACTGATCGCGCACGCCGTCGTGTGGATGCAGAAGCGCAATTGCGCGCCTATGGCCGCGCCTGCGGCGTGCGCGTGTCCATCCTGCGCATCCCGGGCATCTACGCGTCCGACCGCGTGGGCGGCCATCCACGCGAGCGCCTGGCGCGCGGCACGCCGGTGCTGCGCCCCGAGGACGATGTGTTCACCAACCACATCCACGCCGACGACCTGGCGCGGGCCTGCGTGGCCGCGCTCTACCGTGGCCTGCCGCAGCGGGTGGTGCACGCCAGCGACGACACCGAGCTGACGATGGGCGGCTACTTCGAGCTGGCGGCGCGCTTGTGCGGCCTGCCCAGCCCGCCGCGCATCTCGCGCGAGGAAGCCAGGCGCAGCTTGTCGCCGATGCTGCTGAGCTTCATGAGCGAATCGCGTCGGCTGGACAACCAGCGCCTGAAGCAGGACCTGCGTTTGCGCCTGCGCTACCCGACGGTAGAAACCGGCCTGCTGGCCTGAACCGAGTCAGCCCGCGCGGCAGATCAGCGCCGGCGCCGCCCGCTCAGCGGCGACTGGCCACGCCAGTACTTGATCAGCAGCCACGCGCCCAGCATGCCGCCCAGGTGCGCAAAGTGCGCGATGCCGGACGAGCGGAACAGCACGCCCATCAGCAACTCCAGCCCGCCGTAGATGGCCACCATGGTCTTGGCGGTGACGGGGATCGGCGGCACGGGCACCGCGCTGCGGTTGGTGAGCAGCATCACGAACAGCACCATGCCCACCAGGTTCAGCGCCTGGAAGGGTGCCATCAGCAGCAGCATGGGCAGGAAGCCGACCAGGTCGAAGCGCCGGTTCGGGAACATCAGCGCATAGCCCAGCAGCAGGCCATACAAGGCCCCCGAGGCGCCCACCGTGGGGCCCACCGAGCCCATCAGGAAGGTGACAGCGAGCTGCGCCACCGCCGCGGCCAGCACGCTGGCCAGCAGCATGTGGATGTAGCGCTTCTGGCCCCACAGCATCTCGAGCTCGGCGCCGAACATCCACAGGCCGAGCATGTTGAACAGCAGGTGCTCGAAGCCGCCGTGCAGCAGCGAGTAGCTGATCAATTGCCAGGGCCAGAAGCGGCCGCTGGTCAGGGGCCACAGCGCGAACAAGGTGTCCAGGAACGGCGCGACCTGCTGCAGGCAGAACACCGCCGTGCAGATCAACAACAGCGCCTTGGTGACCGGAGGCAGTGGAGGCATGCTGGATGCGCAGGGATGCTTGGGGTGTGGTGCCCGCGGCCAGACTCGAACTGGCACGCCTTGCGGCGGCGGATTTTGAATCCGCTACGTCTACCGATTTCGTCACGCGGGCATGAGTTGCGCTTGGGCGCTGGCGGGCAGCGCAAAGCGGGCGGATTATGGCACGCGCCCTCAGCGCCCCCGGGCGTGGCCTGACACAATGCCCAGCTGAATTCACGCCGCCAACCTGCGCAAGCCACCCATGAGCGACTACCTCAGCATCGAAGACGTCATCGGCCGCACTCCCCTGGTGCGCCTGCAGCGCCTGCCCGGTGACACCGGCGCCGCGCGCGGCAATGTGATCCTGGGCAAGCTCGAGGGCAACAACCCGGCTGGCTCGGTGAAGGACCGCCCGGCCATGAGCATGATCCGCCGCGCCGAGGAGCGCGGCGACATCCGCCCCGGTGACACCCTGATCGAGGCCACCTCGGGCAACACCGGCATCGCGTTGGCCATGGCCGCGGCCATCCGCGGCTACCGCATGGTGCTGATCATGCCGGAGGACCTGTCCATCGAGCGCGCGCAGACCATGCGCGCCTATGGGGCCGAGCTGATCCTCACGCCGCGCTCGGGCGGCATGGAATACGCCCGCGACCTGGCCGAGCAGATGCAGCGCGACGGCAAGGGCCGCGTGCTCGACCAGTTCGCCAACGAGGACAACCCGCGCATCCACTTCGAGACCACCGGCCCCGAGATCTGGGCCGACACGAAGGGCCGCGTCACCCACTTCGTCAGCGCCATGGGCACCACCGGCACCATCACCGGGGTGGGGCGCTACCTGAAATCGCAGAACGCGGGCGTGCGCATCGTCGGCGCCCAGCCGGCCGAAGGCTCGCGCATCCCCGGCATCCGCAAGTGGCCTGAGGCCTACCTGCCCAAGATCTACGATGCCTCGCAGGTGGACGAGCTGGTGCTGGTGAGCCAGGGCGATGCCGAGGACATGGCCCGGCGCCTGGCGCGCGAAGAGGGCCTGTTCGTCGGCATCTCGGCCGCAGGCGCGTGCTGGGTGGCGCTGCAGCTGGCGCGCCAGCTGCGCGATGCCACCATCGTGTTCATCGTCTGCGATCGGGGCGAGCGCTACCTGTCCACCGGCGTGTTCCCCGCCTGAACGAAACCCGAGCATGAGCAACGCCTTTCGTTTCTGCCCTTCCTGCGGCACCGGCCTGGAGCCCATCGAGCAACTCGAGGACGGGGGCCTGAAGACCCGCCTGCGCTGCCCCGCGTGCCAGTGGACGCACTGGAACAACCCCACGCCGGTGCTGGCCGCCATCGTCGAATGTGCCGACCGCGATGGCCAGCTGCTGCTGGCCCGCAATGCAGCGTGGACCCACCGCATGTTCGCGCTGATCACCGGCTTCATGGAGGCCGGCGAGACGCCGCAAGACGGCATCGCCCGCGAGGTGCTGGAGGAAACCGCGCTCGAGGCGTTGTCGGTCAAGCTGGTGGGCGTGTACGACTTCCAGCGCATGAACCAGGTGATCATTGCCTACCACGTGCTGGCGCGTGGCGAGGTGCGCCTGTCGCCCGAGCTGGCCGAGTACAAGCTGTTCCGGCCCGAGGACGTGGTGTGCTGGCCGGCCGGCACCGGTTATGCACTGGCCGATTGGCTGCGCGGCAAGGGGCATGAACCCCGATTCATGGATTTGCCGCGTCGGTCATAGTGGCACCCGGACTGTTGCAGCTTGATTGAACCCCATGGACGCCCACAAAGAGATCGACACCCGCGGCCTGAACTGCCCCCTGCCCATCCTCAAGGCCAAGAAGGCCCTGGCCGAAATGGCTTCGGGCGAGCTGCTGTGCGTGGTGGCCACCGACCCCGGCTCGGTGCGCGATTTCCAGAGCTTCGCCAGGCAGACCGGGCACGAGCTGGTGGAGCAATCCAACCGCGGCGACGAGTTTCTCCACCTGCTGCGCAGGCGCTGATTTTCACCCCCGCCTGACCAAGGGCTGGCCGATGAAACCCATGCGTGTCACAGTCTGAGCCATGGATGTCCTGATCGTCGAACCGCTCGACCCCGAGGTGATGCAGTGGCTGGTGGCGCGCCACTCGGTGCGCTTTGCGCCCGAGCTGGCCGAGCACCCGCGCGAGCTGCGCAAGGCCTTGAGCAGCGCCCGCTCGATGATCATCCCGGGCTCGGTGGCGCTGGATGGCGACACGCTGATCAATGCGCCGGTGTTGCGCGCGGTGGGGCGCCTGAGCGCCGGCCCCGAGAACATCGACCTCGACGCCTGCGCGCGCATGAACATCGAGGTGGTGCGGCCCACCAATGCCAGCGCGGCCGCCGAGGCCGAGTTCGCCATCGGTGCCATGCTGCAATTGCTGCGCCGCGTGCCGGTGGAAAACGCCGAGGGCCTGCTGGTGGGGCGTGAGCTGGGTGGGTCCACCGTCGGTCTGGTCGGCCTCACGCCCGCCGCGCGCCCGATGGCCCAGCTGCTGGGCGCCTTCGGCTCGCGCGTGGTGGGTTATGACCCGGCGGTGCATGCCGGTGACGCCGTGTGGCACCGCTGGAAGATCGAGCCCGTGGGCCTGCGCCCGCTGCTCGAGCAGAGCGAGGCGGTGTGCGTGTTGATGCCCTACTTCACCCGCTACCACGGGCTGATCGGTGAGCGCTTCCTGCCCTTCTGCCGCGCCAACCAGGTGCTGGTGTCGCTGGGCTCAGCGGCCCTGCTGGACGAAGAAGCACTGGCCGAGGCCTTGAACTCCGGCCGCATGGCTGCCGCGTGGTTCGACAGCATGCCGCCCGGCATGCTCGAGCCCGGCCGGCCGCTGCATGGGGTGCAAACGCTTCAGGTGACGCCCTGCGTGGCCAGCACCACGCGCGAATCGCGGGTGCGCAGTGCCTGGAACGTGGCGCGCCGCATCGACGAGCTGCTCAACCAGCAGAACCTCGATCGCGGCATCGTCAAGCCGCTGGCGGAGCCGACACCAATCGGGCCGATTGGTCTTGCAGCCGACGCAGCGTCTGCCTGAAGTCGTCCAGCCGCGCGCGCTCTTGCGCCACCACCGCGGCCGGTGCCCGCGCCACGAAGCTCTCGTTGCCCAGCTTGGCATCGGCCTTGGTGATCTCGCCCTGCAGGCGGGCGATCTCCTTGGCCAGGCGCGCGCGCTCGGCCTCCACGTCGATCTCCACGTGCAGCGCCATGCGCACCGCGCCCTGCACGGCCACCGGTGAGCTGGCCGTGGCCTGCGCAAAGGCGGCCTCGTCCTCGAACACCTGCACCTCGGCCAGCTTGGCCAGGGCCTTGAGCAGGGGCGCGGCCTGCTGCATGAAGGCGGCATCGCCCAGCGTGTAGAGCGGCACGCGCTCGGCCGGCGACAGGCCCATCTCGCTGCGCAGGCTGCGCACGGCGGCGGCCAGTTGCTTGAGTTGCGCCACCCAGGCGTCGGCTGCGGCATCCACTTTCTCGAGCTGGGCCTGCGGGTAGGCGGCGGTGGCGATGGTGTCACTGGCCTGGCGGCCGGCCACGGGGGCCACGGCGCTCCACAGCTCGGCGGTGATGAAGGGCGCCACCGGGTGCAGCAGGCGCAGCACAGTCTCCAGCGTTCGAATCAAGGTGCGTCGTGTGGCGCGTTGTTCGGCCTCGCTTCCGAGCATGATCTGCACCTTGGCGATCTCGATGTACCAGTCGCAATACTCGTCCCACACGAACTGGTAGATGGCCGTTGCCACGTTGTCCAGCCGGTACTCGGCAAAGCCCGTGGCCACCGCCGCTTCCACGCGCTGCAGCTCGCCGGTGATCCAGCGGTCGGCCTGGCTGAAGTGCAGGTAGCCGTGGGCCTTGCCGCCGGGGGCGCAGTCGGCCTTGGTGTGCTCCAGCAGGCCGCAGTCCTTGCCCTCGCAATTCATCAGCACGAACTTGGTGGCGTTCCAGAGCTTGTTGCAGAAGTTGCGGTAGCCCTCGCAGCGCTTGCTGTCGAAGTTGACGCTGCGGCCCAGCGTGGCCATGGCGGCGAAGGTGAAGCGCAATGCATCGGCGCCGTAGCCGGGGATGCCGTCCGGAAACTCTTTCTCGGTGGCCTTGCGCACCTTGGGTGCGGTCTCGGGCTTGCGCAGGCCGGTGGTGCGCTTGTCGAGCAGCGGGCCGAGTTCGATGCCGTCGATCAGGTCCACCGGGTCGAGCACATTGCCTTCGCTCTTGCTCATCTTGTGGCCGTGCGCGTCGAGCACCAAGCCATGGATGTAGACGTGCCTGAAGGGCACCGTGCCGGTGAAGTGCTTGGTCATCATGATCATCCGGGCCACCCAGAAGAAGATGATGTCGTAGCCCGTGACCAGCACGCTGCTCGGCAGGAACAGGTCCTGCTCGATGGTCTTGGCCGGCCAGCCCAGCGTGGAGAAGGGCACCAGGGCGGATGAATACCAGGTGTCCAGCACGTCCTCGTCGCGCGTGAGCGTGCCCGTGTAGCCGGTGGCCGTGGCCTGCGCGCGGGCATCGGCCTCGCTGCGCGCCACGAAGAGCTCGCCGCCCGTGCCGTACCAGGCGGGGATCTGGTGGCCCCACCAGAGCTGGCGGCTGATGCACCAGTCCTGGATGTTCTTCATCCACTGGTTGTAGGTGTTCACCCATTGCTCGGGCACGAACTTCACCTCGCCCGACTCGACCACCTCGATGGCCTTCTGCGCGATGCTCTTGCCGTCGGCGCCAGGCTTGGTCATGGCCACGAACCATTGATCGGTGAGCATGGGCTCGATCACCTGGCCGGTGCGCGCACAGCGCGGCACCTGCAGCTTGTGCTTCTTGGTCTCCACCAGCAGGCCTTCGGCATCGAGCTGGGCCACGATCTGCTTGCGCGCCACGAAGCGGTCGAGGCCACGGTAGGCTTCGGGCGCCTCGTCGTTCACCTTGGCATCGAGCGTAAAGATCGTGATCATCGGCAACTGGTGCCGGATGCCCACTTGATAGTCGTTCTGGTCGTGCGCGGGCGTCACCTTCACGACGCCGGTGCCGAAGGCCTTGTCCACGTACTCGTCGGCGATCACCGGCACCAGGCGGCCGGTGATGGGCAGGCGCACCTGCTGGCCGATGAGGGCGGCATAACGTTCGTCTTCAGGATGCACCATCACGGCGGTGTCGCCCAGCATGGTCTCGGGGCGCGTGGTGGCCACCACCAGCGAGCCCGAGCCATCGGCCAGCGGGTAGCGGATGTGCCACAGGAAGCCGTCCTCCTCTTCGCTCTCCACCTCGAGGTCGGACACGGCGGACTTGAGCACCGGGTCCCAGCTCACCAGGCGCTTGCCGCGGTAGATCAGGCCTTCTTCGTGCAGGCGCACGAAGGTTTCGGTGACGATGGTGGAGAGCTTCTCGTCCATCGTGAAGTACTCGTGCTCCCAGCTCACCGAGGCGCCCATGCGGCGCATCTGGCGCGTGATGGTGGCGCCCGAGGTCTGCTTCCAGTCCCACACCTGCTTGACGAAATTGGGGCGGCCGAGGTCGTGGCGCGACAGGCCGGCATCCTGCAGCTGGCGCTCCACCACGATTTGCGTGGCGATGCCCGCATGATCAGTGCCCGGCACCCACAGCGTGTTGAATCCGCGCATGCGGTGGTAGCGCGTCAGCGAGTCCATGATGGTCTGGTTGAACGCATGGCCCATGTGCAGCGTGCCCGTCACGTTGGGTGGCGGCAGCTGGATCGAGAACGAGGGCTTTGACGGGTCGAGCGAGGGCTGGTAGACCCCGCTTTGCTCCCACAGCGGCCCCCAGTGGGCCTCGATGGCGGCGGGTTCGAAGGACTTGGCAAGTTCGGTCATGGGCGACTCAGGCGGCGCCACCATCGACAGCTTTTGCCTGTCGACGCAGCGCCGGGGCGGGTGGGTTCAAGGGGGGTGCCGTTGCGAAACGGCAAGCCGGCGATTGTAGGTCGTGGTAGCTTTCTGCCCTGGGCAGCATCCGAGAACGGGGAGATCCAATGACAAGGCCTTTCAAGGCATGGACAGTGCGAGCGGCCGCGGCCGCCATGTTGGCTTCTTTGGCCGCTTGTGGCGGTGGTGGCGGACAGGCCGGCACGCCGATGTTCAACATCCCCAACCCGGCCTCGGTAAGCCAGTGCGCCACGGCGCCACGCAAGCAGGCGCTGCGCGAGTATTTCGACGATTGGTACTTCTGGTACCAGACCAGCCCCAAGCCTGACCCCGGCAATGGCGCGTCGCTGTTCGATTATTTCGAGTCCCTGCTGTCCACCGGCACCGACCCGGCCGCGCCGCTCGACCGCTGGAGCTACTACGGCAGCACAGCGGCCTTCGAGCAGTTCTTCACCGAGGGCCAGACGCTGGGCTATGGCGTGCTGGTCAATGGCCTGGAGACCTCGGGCCGGCCCGATCTGCCGCTGTACGTGCGCTATGTGGATCCGCAATCGCCGGCCGCGCAGGCGGGCGTCGTGCGCGGTGACCGCATCCTCTCGATCAACGGCAAATCGGCGGCGGAGGTCATCCGCGCGGGCGATTTCAGCGCGCTGTCGGCCAGCGCGGCCGGCGAGGCAGTGACCCTGCAGATCAGCCATGCCGGCGAGCTGCGCGATCTGGGGCTCAAGGCCGCCACCTACAACCTCGAGCCGGTGACCAACCAGCGGGTGCTCACCAGCCCGCAAGGCAAGCGTGTGGGCTATGTGATGGTGAAGGACATGGTGAGCCAGGCGCTGCAGCCTGTCACGGATGCGATGGTGCAGTTCCAGGCCGCAGGCGTGAGCGAGCTGGTGCTCGACCTGCGCTACAACGGCGGCGGCCTGGTGAGCGTGGGGCGCGACATCGCCTCGCTCATCGCCGGCAGCCGCGGCGCCGGGCGCGCCTATGCCTCGCTGGTCTACAACGACCGCAAGGCCGCGCAGTACAACACCAGCTACAACTTCAACACCCCGCCGCAGGCGCTCGGCCTGCAACGCGTGTACATCCTGGCGGGCGAGCGCACCTGCTCGGCCAGCGAGCAGTTGGCCAACGGCCTGCGCGGTGTGGTGGACGTGGTGCTGGTGGGGCATGCCACCTGCGGCAAGCCGGTGGGCTTCAACCCGGCCGACGATGGCTGCGGCGTCACCTACAGCGTGGTCAATTTCGAATCGGTCAATGCGCTGGGCCAGGGCCGCTACTTCGATGGCCTGGTGCCGCAGTGCGCCGCCAATGAGGACTTCACCCAGGCGCTGGGCACCGGCACCGAGCCCTTGCTGGCCGTCGCGCTCAAGCACGCGGATGGCGGGGGATGTGCAGCCCCCACCGCCTCGACCGCCCGCCGCAGCTTGTCCGCCGCAAAGAAGCGCGCCTTGATCAGCGAAGGCGAGCGGCCCGCCATGATCGCGCGCTGATCTTTGGGGGGCCACCCCCCCTCGCTTTTCAGCAGCTTGCGCACCGGGCAGGGCGGTGCATAGACTGCGCGCCGTCGCTCCACTTCGCCGGTCCGCCATGAATGCCGAACAGAACGCCCTGATCACCCGCATCGGCCCGGGCACCGCCTGCGGTGCCCTGATGCGCCACTACTGGCAGCCGGTGGCCCTGCTGGACGAGTTCGACCCGCGCCTGGCGCCCGAGATGGCGCAGCGCCCGGTCAAGGCCGTGCGCGTGCTGGGGCAGGATCTGGTGCTGTTCCGCGACGCGGCCGGCCAATGGGGCCTGCTCGACCGCGACTGCCCGCACCGCGGGGCCGACCTGGCCTTTGGCCGCCACGAGGCCGATGGCCTGCGCTGCCCGTTTCACGGCTGGAAGTTCGCCGCCGACGGCCGCTGCCTCGAGACCCCCGCTGAAGGGCGAGGCTCCACGCTGTGCCAGCGCGTGCGCCAGCGCAGCTACCCGGTGCAGGTGAAGGCCGGCGTGGTTTTCGCGTGGCTGGGCGACGAGGGCAGCACGCCCAGCGCCATGCCCCAGCTCGATTGCTTCACCGCGCCCGCCAGCCACAGCTTTGCCTTCAAGGGCCTGTGGCATTGCAACTGGCTGCAGGCCTTCGAGGTGGGCATCGACCCGGCGCACGCGTCTTTCCTGCACCGCTTCCTGCAGGACGAGACGCTCGACGGCGCCTACGGCCGCCAGTTCCGTGGCGCCAGCTTCGGCGAGGTTGAGGGCGAGCGCTGGCCGATGACGCGCGTGCTGCGCGAATTCGATTCGCCCGAGATCCGCCACCAGGCCATGGCCGAGGGCTGGATCCGCCTCACCACGCTGCGCAACATCAACGAGGCGCTGACGCATGTGCGCGTCACGAATGCGCTGTTCCCCAGCACCTTCGTGATCCCGCTCTCCGAGAGCATCACCATCACGCAGATGCACGTGCCGGTGGACGACGAGCACAACTATTGGTACTCGTTCTTCACCAGTTTCGGCGAGCCGCTGGACAAAGAAACGATGCGCCAGCAACGCCTGCAGGGCGCCAGCCTGCCTGATTACGTGCCGTTCAAGGGCCGCCACAACCAGTGGGGCTTCGACCCCGAGGAGCAGCGCACCCGCACCTACCTGGGCATGGGCGAGAGCGACATCAACGTGCACGACCAATGGGCCTGCGAGAGCATGGGCGCCATCCAGGACCGCACGCGCGAGCACCTGGGCACCAGCGACAAAGTGATCATGGCCAACCGCCGCCAGCTGCTGCAGGCCATCGAGACCGTGCGCCAAGGGGGCCTGCCGCCCATGGCCTTGAGCGCCGAGCAAGCCGCTCACATGACCGGCCCCGACACCATCGATTGCGTGGCGCCCGCTCAAGCCTGGGAGGCCTTCTGGACCGAAGCTGTGGCGGCCAAGCGCGCCGGTGCCGCCTGGCTGGCTGAGCCCGCCGCCGAGGCCACGCGTTGACATCCTTCGCCCAGCGCTGCGGCGTGCACGACGCGCAGCGCGAGGCCGCCCTGGCCCAGGCACGGCTGCAATGGCACGAGCTCGGCCTGCAGCGCCTGCGCGTGGGCTGGTGCGATCTGCACGGCCTGCTGCGTGGCAAGACGCTGATCGGCCCTGCCGCGCTCGATGCCGTGCTCGACGGCGTGGGCATGGTGAGCACGCTGATGCTCAAGGACACCGCCGACCGCACCGCCTACAAGGTGTTCGAGCCCGGCGCGCTGGACGAACTGCCCGGCTTCGGCATGGCCAACAACCTGATGCTGCTGCCCGACCCCGCCAGCCTGTGCGCGCTGCCCTGGGCGCCCGGCACCGGCTGGGTGCGCGCGCAGCCCTGGTTTGCCGACGGCACGCCGGTGGCCATCGACCCGCGCCGCGCGCTGCAAGTGGCGCTGCAGCGCCTGGCCGAGCACGGCTATGGCCTGCGCTGCGGCCTCGAGGTCGAGTTCCACATCTACAAGATCGACGACGACCGGCTCGATCCGGCCACGGCCGCCTGGCCCGGCGAGCCGCCCACGGTGCGCATGATCCACCCCGGCTACAAGCTGCTGGATGAAGGCTGTGCCGACCTCGCCAACGAGCCGCTGCGCATCGTGGAGCACACAGCGCTGGGCCTGGGCCTGCCGCTCAAATCGCTGGAGATCGAGCTCGGCCCCAGCCAGGTGGAGGCGGTGTTCGACGCCACCGATGCGCTCAGCGCTGCCGACCAGATGGTGCGCTTTCGCAATGGCGTGAAGCAGGCGTTGCGCCGTGCCGGCTACCACGCCAGCTTTGTGTGCCGCCCGCCCTTTGCCAATGTGATGGCCAGTGGCTGGCATCTGCACCAGTCGCTGGTGCACTTGCGCGATGGCCGCAACGCCTTCTGCCGCGATGCGTCTGCACGCGGCAGCACACTCACCGACGCGCAGCACACGCTCAGCGAAGTGGGTGCGCAGTGGCTCGCCGGCCTGCTGGCCCATGCGCGCGGCGCGGCCGTGTTCAGCACGCCCACCATCAATGGCTTTGGGCGCTTTCGCCCCAACGCGCTGGCGCCGATGGCCGCACTGTGGGGCCGCGACAACCGCGGCGCGATGCTGCGCGTGCTGGGCGGGCCGGGCGACTCCGCCACGCGCATCGAGAACCGCATCGGCGAGCCGCTGGCCAACCCCTACCTCTACATGGCCGCGCAAATTCATTCCGGGCTTGACGGCCTGGCCCGCGCGATGGTGCCGCCACCGGCCACCGAATCGCCCTACGCCGTGGCCGACGAGGCCGCCCGCCTGCCCACCAGCCTGGGCGAGGCGCTCGAAGCCCTGGCCGCTGACGCCGCGCTGCAGCAAGCCTTTGGCGCCCCGCTGGTGGCCAGCCTGCAGCGCATCAAGCGCAGCGAGCTGGCGCGCCACGACGAGGCCGAGGACCGCGAGGCCTGGCAGCGGCGTGAGTACTTTTCTCGTTATTGAATCCACATGACCATCACCGTCCACCTCGTCGCCCCCGACGGCCAGCGCGAGAGCATCCGCGCCAAGCCCGGCCAGAGCCTGATGCGCGCCGCCACCAACGCCGGTATCGAGCGCATCGCGGCCGATTGCGGCGGCTGCCTCACCTGCGCCACCTGCCATGTGATCGTGGATGCGGCCTGGGCCGAGCGCGTGGCCACGGCGCAAGGCGAAGAGGACGACATGCTGGGCCTGACCGCCGTGCCGCGCCAGCCGCACAGCCGCCTGAGCTGCCAGATCGACCTGAGCGCCGAACTGGATGGCCTGGTGGTGCATTTGCCGGAACGACAATACTGAGTTGAGGAGGAGACGCCTTGAAGATCCTGGAAACCCTGGCCAAGCTGTGCGCGGTGCTGGCCGGTGTGCTGCTCACGGTGATCACGCTGATGACCTGCGTCAGCCTGATCGGCCGCAACACCACCGGCTGGACCATCGTCGGCGATTTCGAGCTGTCCGGCGCGGCCGCTGGCGCGGCCATCGCGCTGTTCATGCCCTGGTGCCAATACCGGCGCGGCAACATCATCGTGGACTTCTTCACCACCAAGGCCTCTGAGGCCACGCAGGGCAAGATGGACCGCTTCGGCGCCTTGATGGTGGGCCTGGCCATGGCCCTGCTGGCCTGGCGCAGCGCGGTGGGCGGCCTGAGTGCCTGGCAGACCCAGGCCAGCTCGATGATGGTGGGCTTCCCGGAGTGGGTGGTGTATGCCTTCATCGTGCCGGCCCTCAGCCTGGCGGCGCTGATCGGCATCGGGCAGGCGCTGTTCGGTTTTGCCGCTGATGGAGCCAAGGCATGAGCCCCATCGCGCTCACCCTGCTGATCTTCGGCGTGATGCTGGTGCTGATGGCCATCCGCACGCCGATCTCGGTGGCCATGTTCATCGCCGGTGTGGCCGGCTACGTGCTGCAGGCCGGCTGGATGCCGCTGGCGGCCTTCCTCAACAACCAGGCGTTCGCGCGGTTTGCGAGTTATGACCTGTCGGTGATCCCGCTGTTCATCCTGATGGGCAACTTCGCCACGCAGGGCGGCATCTCCAAGGCCTTGTTCGAGTTTGCGGCGGCGGTGATGGGGCGCTTTCGCGGCGGCCTGGCGATGGCCGCGGTGCTGGCCAGCGCGGCCTTCGGCTCGATCTGCGGATCATCGGTGGCCACGGCGGCCACCATCACCTCGGTGGCCCTGCCCGAGATGCGGCGGCATGGCTACTCGGGCCGCCTATCCACCGGCACGCTGGCCGCCGGCGGCACGCTCGGCATCCTGATCCCGCCCAGCGTGCCGCTGGTGATCTACGCCATCCTCACCGAGCAGAACATCGCCAAGCTGTTTGCCGCGGCCATGGTGCCCGGCCTCATCGCCATGCTGGGCTACATGATCGCCATCGCGGTGTATGTGCGCCTGGTGCCGGGCCAGGCGCCCGAGCACGACGAGGCGCCGGTCATCACGGCCCGTTCGCTGATGGGCATCGCGCCCATCGCCATCGTGTTTCTCATCGTCTTTGGCGGCATCTACGGCGGGCTGTTCACGCCCACCGAGGGTGCGGCCGTGGGCTCGGCGGCCACCTTCATCGCGGCCATCGCCAAGCGCGAGATCAACTGGGAGAAGTTCAAGTTCTGCTTCTACGCCACGGCCGAATCGTCGGCCATGATCTTCATGATCTTTCTCGGCGCCGATCTGATGAACTCGGCGCTGGCCCTCACGCAAGTGCCCGCGCAACTGGCCAAGGAGGTGCTGTCCTGGGGCCTGCACCCGGTGGCCGTGGTGGGCGCGATCATGCTGCTGTACGTGGTGCTGGGCGCGGTGATGGACGAGCTGTCGATGATCCTGCTCACCGTGCCGATCTTCTTCCCGATGATCATGGGCCTGGATTTCGGCATGCCCAAGGAGAGCGTGGCCATCTGGTTCGGCATCATGGTGCTGATGACGGTGGGCTTCGGCATGCTTGCGCCGCCCGTGGGGCTGAACGTCTACGTGGTGAACTCGATGGCCCGCGACGTGCCCATCAGCGAGAGCTACAAGGGCGTGATGCCCTTCTTGGCCAGCGACACCATCCGCTCGCTGGTGCTGCTGTTCTTTCCGCCGATCTCTCTGTGGCTGGTGAAGTTCGTCGGATAGCGCAGGGGGTCAGGGCCCCGCGCGTTGCGTCGACCGTTGGCGGCAGCCTTCACTTCACGTGCAGGGCGCTCAGGAAGGTGCCCAGTTCCCGGTCCGCATGCTGGATGTGCCCGATGAGCCAGTCCTTGATGACCTGAAGGAGCTTGAGCTCATCGCCGGCCTCGAAGCGGCCCACCAGCTGTCCGACTTGCGTCAGCAGCTCCTGATGCTGCCGGTTGTGGGCCGCCAGGTCCGGGTAGGCGTGTTCGCGCATGTAGGCCAATTCGGTGTCGAAGTGCTTGCCGGTGTAGCCGATCAGGGCCGTGAGGATCTCCCGAAGCTCCTGCTCCGGGCGGCCTTCCTTCACGGCCCGGTTGGCCTGGTTCACCATGCGTGCGAGCTGCTGGTGCTGGGCATCGATTGTGGCCACGCCGACGAGGTGGTTGTGATCCAGCACCACCCAGTCTGCGCCGACACCGGCCTTCGTGGCTTCGGCCTTCGACAAGGCATAGCTTCGGTCGAAGCCGGCCTTGGCTTCATACATCGCGGCATCGGCGGCGGCGATCAATGAATCGATCTCGGTGGCATTGTCCGGATAGACGCTGCCCCCGGCACTGACACCCACGGTGCAGCTGGACTCACCACGCAGGGGGATCACCGCGGTGAGTGATTCGCTCAGCTTGTGCGCGATGGCGGCCAGGTCATCAGGGCTTTGCAAGTCGCGCACGATCAGCGCAAATTCGTCGCCACCCAGTCGGGCGAGGGTGTCGCCACTTCGGATGGCAGCCAACCATCGCTCGGCCGCGACCTTCAGCACCTGATCTCCTGCCGCGTGCCCGTACAGATCGTTCACCGGCTTGAAATCATTGAGGTCCATGAACAGCAGGCCGACCCGGTGACCAGAGCGCCGTGCGCGCGAGACCTCCTTGGACAATTGATCAAAGAAGAAGTACCGATTCGGAAGGCCCGTGAGCGCATCGAAATGCGCCTGGCGGTAGATCAGCTCCGCCGACTTCATCTGCTCCGTCACATCGTGGAAGAGTGCCACCCGACTTTCGGTGCTGCCGTCGGATCGGTGGCTCGAATTGATGGTGACCCGTGCCGCGAACAGGCTGCCGTTCTTGTGACGGTTCCAGACCTCCCCCTGCCAGGCGCCGCGCTCCAGAACGCTACCCCAGAGCGACTGATAGAAGTTGGCGTCGTGCCGGTCCGACTTGAGGATGCGGGGTGTCTGACCGATGGCCTCCCAGGGGGCGAAACCGGTGACGGTGGTGAATGCCGGATTGACGTTGAGGATCACTCCCTCGGCATCGGTGATCATCATGGACTCGCTCGAGTTCTCGAAAACCAGCGCAGCCAGCCGCAGCGCCTTTTCCCGCTCCATGCGCTCACTGATCTCGCAGTCCAGATCTTCCTGCAGTCGCTGCGCGGCCAGCAGGACGAACAGCACCGTGCCGATGATGATGGTGAACAGGGTGATGGCGAAGTAGGGCACCATCGCCGGTCCACTGTCGGACAGGGACCCGATGTCGTCCCGAACGATGACCGCCAGCTTCCACAGCCCACCCGCGGCCTCCACCGCCAGAAGGCCGCCCAACAGGCGCAGCGTGGTCTGGCGAGTGCTGGGCCGAGCCCTCAGGCAGGCGATGGCCGCCCAGCCATTGAATGCGATGGGCGGCACGCTGACCGCCACTGTGCGCGCAACGAAACTTGGCGTGACGAACTGGTACCAGGCCACGCCGGCCACCACGGCGATGGCCAGAATGACGCCCGCCCGCCAGGGCGGTGTGCGTTCTGCGGCGATGGTGTTGCCGCCGGTGATCAGCAGCCAGCCAAACACCAGCAAGGTGTGGGCCAGAACGATTGAAACCACCGGCGGGGCGATATTCCGCAAACCGACCAGCAAGACGCCGATGGAGATCAGTATGGATCCGCTGGCCCAATAACCTATCGGAAGATACTGCCGCTCGACCCGCCATACATGGATCAAAACCAAAGCCCGGCACGCCAGTGCAATGGTAATGGTGAAAAGCAGCGTACGAGTATCGAAAAGATGCAAGTGCGTCTCGGCAGGCGATATCGTGATTTGATTATGGACCGCACTGGCACCATCCTGCGGCAGGATGTTGTGGTGTAAAAACGATTCTCACGATTTGGAAAAAGGGCGTTGTGGTGAGCACGCCTTTAGCATGCACAGGCTGCAATCCTCCAGGTCCGGTGAATATCGGAAATTGGCGAGGATTTGTTCTGGACAAATCCAGCTTCGCGCATCTAGGGGTAATCCGCTAGCGCCGCGCGCCGGCTGGGCCGTTAAGTTCCGCAGCGCTGTCCTTCTATCCACAGGAGACCCTCCATGAAACGCCGCACCCTCGTCCAAGGCGCCGCCGCATCGGCACTTGGCTTCCCCCACTTGTCGGGCTTTGCCCAGCAGTCCGTCACGCTCAAGTTCCACACCTTCATGGCACCGTTGTCCAACGTGTGGCTGTCCATGCACAAGCCCTGGATGGACAAGGTGGAGAAGGAGTCCGGCGGGCGCATCAAGTTCGAGGGCTATCCGGCCATGCAACTCGGCGGCACGCCGGTGCAGCTGTACGACCAGGCCCGCGACGGCGTGGTGGACATCGTGTGGACGCTGCCGGGCAACACGGCCGGGCGCTTTCCGCGCATCGAGGTGTTCGAGCTGCCCTTCATGATGAACAACGCCGAGGCCACGTCCAAGGCCTATTGGGAGTTCGTGCAGACGCATGCGCCCGATGAGTTCAAGGACACGCACGTGATCGCGCTGCAGGTGCATGGCCCGGGCATGTTCCATTCGGCCAACAAGCAGATCAAGAACGTGGGTGATCTCAAGGGCATGAAGGTGCGCGGCCCCACGCGGCAGGTGACCAAGCTGCTGAGCTCGGTGGGCGCCACGCCGGTGGGCATGCCGCTGCCGGGCATCCCCGATGCGCTGTCCAAGGGCACGATTGATGCCTGTGTGATCCCCTGGGAGGTGGTGCCCTCGGTCAAGGTGCACGAGCTCACCAAGTTCCACAGCGAGTTCGCGTCCACCGGCCCGGCGCTGTACACCACCACCTTCGTGATGACGATGAACAAGGCCAAGTACGACTCGCTTGCACCCGATCTCAAGAAGGTGATCGACGCCAACTCCGGCATGGCCACCTCGGCCTGGCTGGGCAAGACGCAGCAGGGCAATGACCCGGTGGGCCGCAAATCGGCCACCGACCGCAACAACACGCTCTACACCTTCAGCGCGGCCGAGACGCAGGAGTTCGTCAAGCGCTCATCGCATGTGGATGAGGAGTGGGTGGCCGACATGGACAAGCGCGGCTTCAAGGGCGCGCAGTTGCTCGAGGCGGCCAAGGCGCTGATCGTCAAGCACGGCAAGGGCTGAGCGCTTCAGCGCCGCTCACTCGGTGGTGCTGCGCGGCATGGCCGGTGCAGCGCCGCCGAGCCGCTGCGCCGGCCGCGCCAGCGTCGCGTCAAACGGGTTGATCTTCGGCCCGATGGCCTGGGCCTCGCGCTGCAGCAGCGCCACCACGGTGGGCAGGCGTTCGGGGCTCAGGCGGCCGGCGATGGTGCCGACGCTCAACGCGGCCACGCCGCGGCCCTCGCGGTCGAGGATGGGCACCGCCACGCCGGCCATGCCGTCGAGCAGGCCGGTGTTGCGGTCGGCATAGCCCAGCGCTCGCACTCGCTCGATCTCGGTGCGCAGGTACACCTCGTCGAACAGGCCGAAGTCGCGCAGGCGCGGCAGGTTGTAGCGGATCACCTCCTCGCGCTCGTGCACGGGCAGGTGCGCCAGGATGGCCAGCGCGCCCTGGCCCGTGCCGAGTGCCACTCGGCCGCCCACGTCGCCGGTGAACGAGCGGATCGGGAACGGCCCTTCGCCGCGGTCCAGGCAGATCGCATCGAAGCCGCTGCGCACCAGCAAAAAGATCGTGTCGCCCACGCTGGCGCACAGGCGCAGCAGCGCCGGGCGGCACAGGCTGCGCAGATCGGACGGGTTGCCGGCGCGCGCCGCCAGTGCAAAGAACTCCAGCCCCAGGCGGTAGTGCTTGCTGCGCTCGCACTGCTCCACCATGCCCTCGGCGATCAGGCCTTGCAGCAGGCGGTGCACCGTGGCCTGCGTCAAGCCGATGGCCTTGGCGATCTGCGTGACGCGTGCGCCCTGCGCCTCTGCGTTGGCCAGGTGCCGCAGCACGGCAAAGGCGCGCGGCAAGGTGCCCACGCCGGGGTCTGCTGTTTCGCTGTCAATGGAATCCATGCGCGCTCTCGGGGCTGAGGTATTCCGATTATCGGAAGAGCAGCGAAGTTTCTTCTGCCGGCTGAAATTTCTGATTTACACCGGGGGTGCGCGGCCCCTAGACTGAATCGACAGGCCCGCACGCGGCCGCTGCCCGAGGGGCTTGCCGATGTCCTTTCTGACGCTCACCGATCTGACCAAGGCCTATGGCGACGTGGCCGTGGTCGATGGCTTCAACTTGAGCGTCGAGCAGGGCGAGTTCGTATCGCTGCTGGGCCCATCGGGCTGCGGCAAGACCACCACGCTGCAGATGATCGCGGGCTTCGTGGATGTCACGCGCGGCAGCATCCAGCTGGGTGGGCGCGACATCACCCACGCCGCGCCCAACACGCGCGGGCTGGGCATCGTGTTCCAGAGCTATGCACTGTTCCCGCACATGACGGTGTGGGCCAATGTGAGCTTCGGTCTCGAGATGCGCCAGGTGCCGCGCACCGAGCGCCAGGAGCGCGTGGACGCCGCGCTCGGCCTGGTGGGCCTCACCGCGCTGGCGCAACGCTACCCGCGCGAGCTGTCCGGCGGGCAGCGCCAGCGCGTGGCCCTGGCACGCGCGCTGGTCATCGAGCCGCCGGTGCTGCTGCTGGACGAGCCGCTGTCCAACCTGGACGCCAAGCTGCGCGAGGACATGCAGTTTGAGCTGCGCCAGATCCAGCGCAAGGTGGGCACCACCACGGTGATGGTGACGCACGACCAGACCGAGGCCCTGTCCATCAGCGACCGCGTGGTGGTGATGCAGGCCGGGCACATCACCCAGGTGGACGCGCCTTTTGTGCTTTATGAAAATCCGCGCACGCGCTTCATCAGCGGCTTCGTCGGCAAGGCCAACCTGGTGCCCACAGGCCAAGGCGGGGCGCTGGCCAGCCTGCGGCCCGAAAAGCTGCGCTTCGTGCCGGCAGGCGCAGGCCAGGTGGACGGAGAGGTGCGCGAGCGCTTCTTTCTCGGCAGCCAATGGCTCTACCGCGTGAGCACGGCGCTGGGTGAACTGGTGGTGGTGTGTCCCAACGACGGCACACCGCGGCTCGACGAAGGCACGCGCTGCGGCGTGGCCTGGCCGGCTGAAGCCGTGCGCCCGCTGGCCGATGGGGCGCATGCGGCATGAGCGGCGCAGCGCTGCCCGCAACCAGCCGCAGCCCGGCCGCGGCGCGCGCCGCGCGGCCCTGGTGGCTGAGTGCGCCGGCGCTGGTGCTGTTCAGCGGCATGGTGATCGTGCCGCTGCTGATGACGGCGGTGCTGTCCTTCAATGTGTTCGACCACACCACCGGCGTGAAGGCCGGCGAGTTCACGCTGGCGCACTACAGCAAGGTCTTCACCGACCCGTATTACCTGGGCATCTTCTGGCACACCTTCTGGGTGTCGGGTTTGACCACGCTGATCTGCGTGCTGGTGGGCGCGCCCGAGGCCTTCGTGCTCAGCCGCATGGGCCCGCCCTGGCGCGCCATCTTCTTGCTGGTGGTGCTGGCGCCGCTGCTGGTGTCGGTGGTGGTGCGGGCCTTTGGCTGGAGCATGCTGCTGGGCCGCGAGGGCCTGGTGAACAAGCTGCTTGCGCTGCTGGGCATCGGCGCCACCAAGCTGCTCTACACCGACGCAGCCATCGTCATCGCGCTGGTGCACGTGATGCTGCCCTTCATGGTGATCCCCGTGTGGACGGCGCTGCAGAAGCTCGACCCAGCCGTCACCCAGGCGGCCTTGTCGCTGCAGGCCTCGCAGGCCACCACGCTGCGCCGCATCATCCTGCCGCAGATCCTGCCGGGCGTGCTGTCGGGCAGCCTGCTGGTGTTCGGCCTCAGCGCCAGCGCCTTCGCCATCCCGGGCCTGCTCGGCGGCCGGCGCCTGAAGATGGTGGCCACGGTGGTGTATGACGAATACCTGCACGAGCTGAACTGGCCGCTGGGTGCGGCCATCGCCATCACGCTGCTGGCGGCCAACCTGTTGGTGATGCTCAGCTACAACCGCCTGGTCGAAGGCGCCTACCGCAAACGGATGGGCGCATGAACCGCAACGGCCCCCTCGCGCTCGGCTTCCACACCCTGGTGGTGGCCTTCATGCTCGCGCCGCTGGTGGTGGTGTGCCTGGTGGCCTTCACGCCCGAGAACACGCTGAGCGTGCCCACCACATCGTTCTCGTTGCGCTGGTTCCGGGCGGTGTTCGCGCACCCCGATTTCCTGCAGTCCTTCCAGAACAGCCTGTGGCTGGCGCTGGGCTCGGCCAGCATCGCCACGCTCACGGCGGTGCCGGCGGCCCTGGCGATCACGCGTTATCAGTTTCGCGGGCGCGAGGCGCTCAATGGCCTGTTTCTCTCGCCGCTGATCATCCCGCACCTGGTGCTCGGCGTGGCGCTGCTGCGCATGTTTGCGGTCATCGGTGCCTCGGGCAGCTTCGGCTGGCTGGTGCTGGGGCACGTGGTGGTGGTCACGCCCTATGTGTTGCGCCTGGTGCTGGCGGCCATGGTGGGCTTCGATCGCAGCGCCGAGCAGGCCGCGCTCTCACTCGGCGCCAGCCCGGCCACGGTGTTCCGGCGCATCACGCTGCCCATGATCCTGCCCGGGGTCACCGGCGGCTGGCTGCTGGCCTTCATCAACAGCTTCGACGAGGTCACCCTGTCCATCTTCATCACCTCGCCGGCCACGGTGACGCTGCCGGTGCGCATGTACATGTACGCCACCGAATCGATCGATCCGCTGATGGCCGCCGTCTCGGCGCAGATGGTGGCGCTCACCGCCGCTGCCATGGTGCTGCTGGACCGCATCTACGGCCTGGACAAGGTGCTGGTGGGAGAACGCACATGAGCAGCACCGGCACCGCTCAATTGCAGCGTTTGCAGGAGCTGGGCCGCGCCACTGTGCGCTTCACGCTCGATGGCCGGCCCTGCACCGCATTGGGCGGCGACACCGTGCTCACCGCCCTGCTCACCAACGGGCCTCAACTGCGCCGCACGGAGTTCACCGGCTCCCCGCGCGCCGGCTTCTGCCTGATGGGCGCCTGCCAGGATTGCTGGGTGAGCACCGAGACCGGCGAGCGCCTGCGCGGCTGCGGCAGCTTCATCGAGGAAGGCATGCGCCTGCTCAGCGGGTCGAACCCGTCAGCAACCGGGGGCCCCGCGCCATGAGCAGCAGCCTGGCACCGCCCGTGGTCATCGGCGCCGGCCCGGCGGGCGTGCGCGCGGCGCAGACCCTGGTGGCCCACGGCCTGCGCCCGGTGCTCATCGACGAAGCCGCGCGCGCCGGCGGCCAGATCTACCGCCAGCCGCCGCCGGGCTTCGTGCGCAGCGCGCAGGCGCTGTACGGCTTCGAGGCCGGCCGCGCCAACGCCGTGCACCGCACCATGCAGGCCCTGCAGCCGCAGCTGGACCACCGCCCCGGCACGCTGGTGTGGGCGGTGCAGGGCGCCACGCTGCAGCTGCTTCAGGCTGGCCGCATGGGCCAGGTCGATCACGGCGGGCTGATCGTGGCCACCGGCGCCACCGACCGCGTGCTGCCGTTTCCTGGCTGGACCTTGCCGGGCGTCTACACGCTGGGCGCCGCGCAGGTGGCGCTCAAATACCAGGGCTGCGCCATCGGCTCGCGCGTGGTGCTGGCCGGCACCGGGCCGCTGCTGTACCTGGTGGCGCACCAGTACGCCAAGGCGGGGGCGCAGGTGGTGGCCGTGCTCGACGGCGCCACGCTGGCCGACCAGCGCGCCGCACTGCCTGCGCTGCTGCGCGCACCGGCCACGCTGGCCAAGGGCCTGCTCTACCGCGCCAGCCTGATCGCGCGCGGCGTGCCGGTGCACCAGGGTGCGCGTCTGACGCGTGCTGGCAGTGTGGATGGTGCGGGCGAACGCGTGGGCAGCATCACCTGGCGCGACGCCCACGGCGAGCGCACCCTGGCCTGCGACGCCATCGGCTTCGGCCACGCCTTGCGCTCCGAGACCCAGCTGGCCGACCTGCTCGGCTGCGAGTTCGAGTTCGACGCGCTGCAGCGCGCGCACCTGCCCGTGCGCGACGCCGCCGGCCGCAGCAGCGTGCCCGGCGTCTACCTGGCCGGTGACGGCGCGGCGGTGCGCGGGGCCGATGCGGCCGAGCTGGCCGGCGAGCGTGCCGCGCTGGCGCTGCTGGCCGATCGCGGCATGGCAGTGAACACCAGCCGTGCCGCTGAGTTGGAGCGCTTGCTGCAAGCGCAGACCGCGCTGCGCCTGGGGCTGGAGCGCGCCTTCCCTTTCCCCGAGGACTGGGCCGCGCAGGCGCCCGACGAGCTGCTGCTGTGTCGCTGCGAGGAGATCAGCGTGGGCCAGCTGCGCCAGGCCGCGCGCGAGGCCGGCGCCGATGAGTTGAACCGCGCCAAGGCCTTGTGCCGCGTGGGCATGGGCCGCTGCCAGGGCCGCTATTGCGGCGCGGCCGCCGCCGAGGTGCTGGCCCACGCGGTGGGCATCCCCATCGCCCAGGTGGGCCGCCTGCGTGCGCAGGCGCCGGTGAAGCCCGTGCCGTTTGCGATGGTGGAGCCGCCAGCATGAGCGCGGTCCTTCACGCGGACGTGGCCATCATCGGCGGCGGCATCGTCGGTGCCTCGGCAGCGCTGGAGCTGCGCGCCATGGGCCGCCGCGTGGTGCTGCTGGAGCGCGACCTGTGCGGCTCGCGATCCAGCGGCGTCAACTTCGGCGGCGTGCGCCGCCAGGGCCGCGCGCTCGTGCTGCTGCCGCTGGCACAGCGCTCGCACCAGCTCTGGGGCCGTCTGCGCGAACGCATCGGCAGCGACGGCGAATACCTGCGCTCGGGTCACCTGAAGATCGCGCGCAGCGAGGCCGACATGGCCTCGCTCGAGGCCTACCGCGAGCGCAGCCGCGAGTTCGATCTGGGCCTGCAGCTGCTGGGCCGCGATGCGGTCCACGAGCGCTGCCCCTGGCTGGGCGATGCGGTGGTGGGCGGCTCGCTGTGCCCCGAAGACGGCCACGCCAACCCGCGCCTGGTCTCGCCCGCCATCGCCCGCGCCGCGCGCGATGCGGGCGCCGACGTGCGCGAGCGCAGCGCCGTGGTCGAGATGGCCCACGACGGCCAATGCTTCCATCTGCGTTGTGCCCATGGCCTGCAGGTGAGTGCACCGCATTTGCTCAACTGCGCCGGTGCCTGGGCGGGCAGCGTGGCCGCGGCCTTCGGCGAGCAGGTGCCGCTGAGCGGCGAGCACCCGGCGATGCTGGTCACCGAGCCGCTGCCGCGCTTCATGGATCTGAGCCTGGGTGTCGAAGGCGGCGGCATTTATGCCCGCCAGGCGCCGCGCGGCAATTGCGTGCTCGGCGGAGGCCGCGGCTACACCATCGACGCGCTGCGTGCCCGCAGCACGCCCGAGGTGCTCACGCTCGCCATGCGCCAGGCCGCCGCGCTGCTGCCCGCGCTGCGCCACGCGCACGTCATCCGCAGCTGGAGCGGCACCGAGGGCTACCTGCCCGACCACCTGCCCGTCATCGGCCCCAGCGCCACCACGCCCGGCCTGCTGCATGGCTTCGGCTTCTGCGGCGAGGGCTTCCAGACCGGCCATGCCGTGGGCGCCGTGCTGGCCGAGCTGGTGCGCGATGGCCGCAGCAGCACGCCCATCGCCGCGTTCTCGATCGCGCGCTTTGCACCCACCCCCGCTGCCAGCCCCGCTGGCAGTGATTTCGCCCACCCCTGAAGACCCCCGAGGAGATCACCATGACCCTGCCCAAGCTGGCTCTGACCCCATGGATGGCCGCATCGCTGCTGCTGTGCAGCGGCGCGATGGCACAGACCAAGACGCTGTACATCGGCATGAACGGCGGCACGATGGAGAAGAGCTACGTCGAGCACGTGTTCCCGGCCTTCGAGAAGGCCAACAACGTGAAGGTGGTGGTGGTGCCGGGCACGTCCTCCGAAGTGCTGGCCAAGGTGCAGGCCAGCAAGGACAAGCCGCCGCTGCACGTGATGTTCCTCGACGACGGCGTGATGTACCGCGCCATCGGCATGGGCCTGTGCCAGAAGATGCGGCCCAGCCCCGTGCTGAATGAGCTGTATCCAGTGGCGCGCATGAAGGGCGACATGGCCACGGGCGTGAGCCTGGGCATGACCGGCCTGGCCTACAACAAGAAGATGTACACCGAGAAGGGCTGGGCGGCGCCCACCTCGTGGATGGACCTGGCCGACCCCAAGCTCAAGGGCAAGGTGGTGGTGCAGTCGCTGTCCTCGAGCACCTTCGGCCTGCACGCCTTCATGATGTTCAACCGCATCCAGGGCGGTGACGATCGCAATGTCGAGCCCGGCTTCAACGCCTGGCGCGCCAAGATCGGCGGCAACGTGATCGAGTACATCCCCAACTCGGCCAAGATCAGCGAGATGGTGCAGACCGGCGAGGCCGCGCTGTTCCCGCTGACGCCCACGCAGACCGAGGTGCTCAAGGGCAAGGGCGTGCCGGTGGAATACGCGCAGCCCAAGGAGGGCTCGGTGGTGCTGATCACCGCGCAATGCGTGGTGGCCAACACGCCCGATGCCGACCTGGCGCAGAAGCTGGCCGAGCACCTGCTGGCCGCCGATTCGCAGAGCAAGCTGCTGGAAGTGGCCGCGCAATTGCCCACCAACAGCAAGGCCACCGCCAGCGGCGCGGGCGCGGCCACGCTGACGCAGATCGCCGGCTACATGAAGACGGCCGTGGCGGTGGACTGGGACAGCATCAACGAGAACCGCCCCAAGTGGAACGAGCGCTGGAACAAGACCATCGAGAAGTGAGCTGAAGCGCACGGCCCCGGTCCACAATGGCAGCCCCTTTGATTGCCATTGTTGGAACCATGACCCAGCTTTCCGATTTCGGCCTGATCGGCCTGGCCGTGATGGGCCAGAACCTGGTGCTCAATGTGGAGAGCCGCGGCTTCCAGGTGAGCGTCTACAACCGCACGCCGGCCGTCACCGATGAGTTCGTGGCCGCCCACCCGGGCCAGCGCCTGGTGGGCACGCACACGCTCGAGGCTTTTGTGCAGAGCCTGGCGCGGCCGCGCAAGCTGATGATCATGGTGAAGGCCGGCGCGGCGGTGGATTCGGTGATCGAGCAGCTGATCCCGCTGCTCGAGCCCGACGACATCGTCATCGACGGCGGCAACAGCCTCTACACCGACACCGAGCGGCGCGACGCCTGGCTGAGCGGCCTGGGCCTGCGCTTCATCGGCGCTGGCGTCTCGGGCGGCGAGGAGGGCGCGCGCAAGGGCCCGTCGATCATGCCCGGCGGCCCGGCCAGCACCTGGGATGTGATGCGGCCCATCTTCGAGGCCATCGCGGCCAAGGTGGACGGCGAGCCCTGCGTGATGCACATCGGCCCGGGCGGCGCGGGCCACTACGTGAAGATGATCCACAACGGCATCGAGTACGGCGACATGCAGCTGATCTGCGAGGCCTACGCGCTGTTCAAGGCGGCGGGCCTGTCGAGCGACGAGATGGCCGCCGTGTTCAACCAATGGAACGAGGGCGAGCTGCAAAGCTACCTGATCCAGATCACCGGCAAGGCGCTGGAGCAGCGCGACGCCGAGACCGGCCAGCCCATCGTCGAGCTCATCCTCGACAAGGCCGGGCAGAAAGGTACCGGCCAGTGGACCCTGCTCAACGCCGCCGAGAACGCGGTGGTGATCAGCACCATCAATGCGGCGGTGGAGGCGCGCGTGCTTTCGTCGCAGAAGGCGCTGCGCGTCACCGCCAGCACGCAGCTGCAGGGCCCAACGCCCATCATCAGCGGCATCGATCGCGCGGCGCTGGTGGCCAAGGTGCACGACGCGCTGTATGCGTCCAAGATCGTCAGTTATGCGCAGGGCCTGGATCTCATGCGCACCATGGGCGAGAAGAAGGGCTGGGCGCTCGATCTGGGTGGCATCGCCGCCATCTGGCGCGGTGGCTGCATCATCCGCGCGCGCTTTCTCAACCGCATCACCGAGGCCTACCGCGCTGATCCGCAATTGCCGCACCTGATGCTCTCGCCGTTCTTTGTTGATGTGCTCAACCGCGCGCAGCAGGCCTGGCGCGAGGTGGTGGCGCTGGCGGTGAGCCAGGGCATCGCGGTGCCGGCCTTTGGCGCCTCGCTGGCCTACTACGACAGCCTGCGCACCGCACGCCTGCCGGCCAATCTGCTGCAGGCGCAGCGCGATTTCTTTGGTGCGCACACCTACGAGCGCGTGGACAAGCCGGCCGGGCAGTGGTTCCACACCGCCTGGCCCGAGGTGATCGGCTGAAGCCAGCGGCACAATGCACGCATCGATCCGATGCGCCCGCCGCCAGCCCGCCCCATGACCCAGCCGACCCCTGCCGATCCCCCCGAGCTCGATGCCGAGCGCGCCCAGCTGGAAATCAGCCTGCCCGCCGCCATGGAGCTGTGCCAACTCGGCCTCGGCACCATGGTGGACATCCGTCAGCTGTTCGAGATCGAGCTCAAGGGCGCGATCCCGGGCACCGTGCACATCCCGCTGTACGAGGTGATGCAGATCCTGGGGCACCCACTCACGGCCGATGAGCAGGAGGCGCTCGATTGCGGCGAGCCGGCCGACATCGACGCGCACGGCTTCTTCACCACCATCAACCAGCTGCACCACGTGCGCGACCACATCGTGCTCATCATCTGCAACAGCGGCCGGCGCAGCCTGTATGCGGCGCGCATGCTGCGCAACATGGGCTATGGCAAGGCGCTGTCGGTGGGCGGTGGGTTCCAGGCCTGGAAGAAGCTGCAGGCCCCCGCCGCCAAACCTGCTTGAGCACCGCCGCCTGCGCCCTGCCGCCGGCCCAGCCCTCTGCCTGAGATGCTGCACCATCCCGACCGCGCCTGGCGCCTGCAAGGCGCCAGCAATTTTCGTGATCTCGGTGGCTACCCGGGCCACGGTGGCCGCACGGTGCGCTGGCGGCGCTTGTTCCGCTCAGACCACCTGGGCGCACTCACCGAGGCCGATCGGGCCCGCCTGATGCCGCTGGGCCTGGCGCATGCCTTTGATTTTCGGGGCGTGGACGAACGCGCCGCCGTGCCCTACGAGCTGCCGGGCCTCACCCAGCACTCGCTGGCCATCGAGCCCACCGTGGTGCAGCGCATGCAGGCGCTGTCGGACGCCGGCCAAACGCTCACCGCGCCGCTGGTGGTGGGCCTGATGAAGGACCTGTACCGCAGCATCATCAACGACCAGGCGCAGCAGTTTGCGTTGTTGTTCGAGCACCTGCTGCAGGCCGATGCGCCCCTGGTCCTGCACTGCACCGCCGGCAAGGACCGCACCGGCATCGCCGCCGCGCTGATTCTGCTGGCGCTGGGTGTGCCGCGTGATTGGGTGGTGCAGGACTTCCTGCTCACCAACCAGCTCTACCAGCATGCGCCCGTGCCCGCCACCGACACACCGCCCGAGGCGCTGGCGGTGTTGTGGCAGGTGCAGGCGGGTTTCCTGGACGCGGCCTTCGAGGCCATCGATGGCCAGCAGGGTGGCGTTGAACGCTATCTGCGCCAGCGCGTGGGCTTGAGCAGCGCGGCGCTGGCCGCGTTGGCGGATCGCTATTTGGCGCTCGACGACAGCGCGCCCTGTTCAACCTCCCGTTGAATGCTCTTCATCACGCCTTCCCTCTCCATCTGCTGCAAGGTCGCCGTGAGCCGGTCGGCCAGGCCCTTTTTCTTGACATGCAGGAAATGGAACAGCTGCAATGACTGCAGGGGCGGATCGAGGATGGTGATGTTCTTGATCCCCAGTTCCTTGAGTGCCAGCAGCCCGGTGAGGCGCACGGCCACCACCGCGTCATTGCGCCCGGTGTCCAGCTTCTTGAAGGCCTGCTCCGTGGCCATCACGGGCTCGGACTTGGTGCCGTTGGGCAGATTGACCTCGATGGTCTTGATGCCACGCTTGTAGCCCACCGTGTACGGGGCGAGGTCTTTCCAGGCGCGCACCGGCAGGGTTTTGTCCTTGGCAAACACCACGAAGTCCACGGTGGCAATGACGACCGGGATCTTCACCAGATTGGTGTAGGTCTGGGCAATGTCGCCTCCCCGGTAGAGCTCCCCGTCCATCAGGCCGTCATTGGCGGATTGAAGGGCCCGATCACCGGGCAGTGGCTTGACTTGCAGCGTCAATCCGAGCCGCCGGTAAGCCTCGGTCATCACCTTCTCGGCCACCTCCGTGACCGGTGAGGCTTCAACCAAGGTGGAGACCTCGATGGTCGTGGCGTGCGCAGCCTGCGTGACCAGCAGTGCGGCGGCTGCCACCCACAGCGCGGAGGCCGGCATTCTCATGATCATGTTTCCTTCCAAGCGGTGGCCCCTGCGCGTGCAGGATCACGGCGTTCTCCGCCCGTCCAAACCAGCGGGCGTGTGGAAATTGGAGCATGACAAATGTCCAAGTCGCGCGCGAAAAGACCGACATTCGGCGGCCAGACGCGGCGATCTCAGCGTCGCAGCGACAACCAGATGCCCGGCAGGATCATCAGCGCGCCCACGCCGTGAAACCACTCGATGCGCTCGCCCAGCACCAGCCAGCCCACCACCGCGCTGTACAGCGGGCCCAGGTACAGCACCATCGACACGCGCGCGGCGCCCAGCGCGTGCTGCATCAGCGAGAAGGCCGCGTAGGCGCCCACGCCGGGCAGCAGTGCGGCGGCCAGCACCAGCCCGGCGCTGCGCCACGAGACCTCGGTGGGCAGCCAGGCCAGGGCCTCCCACACGGTGAAGGGCAGCAGCACCAGCACGCCGGCCACGGCGATCAGCGTCAGGCGCGCCAGCGTGCCAAAGGCCGAGGGCCAGGCGCGCAGCAGCAGCGAATAGGCCGTCCACGAGAGCATGGCCGCGGCGATCCACACGTCACCGCCATGCACGCGCAGCAGCGCGGCCGCCGACCATTGGCCCTTGAAGAGGATGTGCATCACCCCGCCGAGTGCCAGAGCGATGCCCAGCGCCTGCGTCCAGCGCAGGCGCTCGCGCAACCACAGTGCCGAGCCCAGCGTCACCAGCACGGGCGAGGCGGCATAGATCAGCCCGATGTTCACCGCCGGCGTGCTGCGCCCGCCGATGTAGACCCAGGCGCCGCAGATCCACATGCCGAAGGCGCCCAGCACCAGCAGCTGGCGCCATTCGCCGGCAATGTGCTGGCGCTTGGCGGCCAGCTCGCGGTGGCAGAACCCGGCCATCACCAGCGCCGCCACCGTCCAGCGGCCGAGCGCCAGCGCATGCGGTGCGATCACGCCCGGCGCCCAGCGCGCGGCCAGGTAGTTGACGGTCCACAGCAGCGGGGTGATGAACAACAGCGCCGTGGCCAGGCGCACCTCGGGCGACACGGGCTCCGCGTGGGCCGTGGCCTGGGGCAGTGCAGGGGCGCTGTCGGCGGTCATGCCGACATTGTGGGTGCCGGTGCAGGAGACGGGCCTGTGCGTTCAGAGCTCGGTGACGCCGCGCAAACGCACAGGGGCAGCGGGTGAGTTCGTGGCAGCCGCAGCGCTCGCTCGACCCTCATACTGGTCCAGCAAAGCCTGCTGCCGAGCCCGCGCCGTGGCCACATTGGCCAGCTTCACGTGGCCGTAGCCGCGCATGGTCTCCACGCTGCGGGCCAGCTGCACCGCCAGGTCCAGGCGCTCGGCGCCCAGGCTCGCCAGCAGGGTGTCGATCAAGGCCTCGTAGTCGGTGATCAGCTGGCGCTCCAGACGACGTTCTGTTGTGTGGCCAAAGGGGTCGAGCAGCGTGCCGCGCAGGCCGCGGCAACGGGCCAGCAGCCGCATCGCGCGCAGCATCCAGGGGCCCACCTCGATCTTCTTCACGCGGCCCTGGGCATCGGGCTTGGCAAACAGGGGCGGGGCCAGGTGCAGGCTCAAACGATCCCAACGCTCGAACTGAGCCTGAAGTGCGCGCTCGAAGTCGCCATTGGTGTACAGGCGCGCCACCTCGTATTCGTCCTTGATGGCCAGCAGCTTGGCGTGGCACTGGGCCACGGCGCGCGTCAGGCGCAGCGCGCGGCCGGGCTCGCCCAGCGCCAGCTCGGCCGAGCGCACGCGCTCCACCAGCTGTCGATAACGATCGGCATGAGCTGTATTCTGGTAGGCCGTGAGAAAGGCCATGCGCTGGGCGATCAGGCCGTCGGGGCCATCCAGCGCCTGGGTTCTGGGCAGGGGGATGATCTGCGTGCCCGGCGCGGCCGGCCCGCCCAGGCGCTGCAATGCAGCGGGTGCGGCGATGGCCAGGCGGCCGAGCGAGAAAGCGACTCGGTTGGCTTGCACGGCCACGCCGTTGAGTTCGATGGCGCGCATCATCGCCGTCTCGCTGACGGGCACCAGGCCGCGCTGCCAGCAGGCGCCCAGCATCACGATGTTGCTGGGCAGGGTGTCGCCCATCAGCGCTTGCGCAATGGCCTGCGCGTCGATGGTTTGCAGCAGCGCGGGCTGCTCCACGGCAAAGCGCATCTTGGCCAGCAACGCGTCGGCCTGCAGGTCGGCATCAGGCTGGCGCACGAAGCTGGCGGTGGGTGTCTCGTGGGTGTTGGCCAGGATCACGGTGCGGCCGGGCTTCACGGTGCCCAGGGCATCGGGTGACGCGCCCACCACCAGATCGCAGGCCAGCAGCACGTCGGCCTGCTGGGTGTCGATGCGCACCTGGTTGAGCAGGTCGGCCGTGGGCGCGATGCGCACGAAGCTCAGCACCGCGCCGCCCTTCTGCGCAAAGCCCATGAAATCGAGCACCGAGGCCTGCTGGCCTTCCAGGTGCGCGGCCATGGCCACGAGCGCGCCCACGGTGACCACGCCGGTGCCGCCCACGCCGGTGACCAGCATGTCGAAGGGCCCTGTCCATGGCCAGGCGGGTGGGGCGGGCAGGGCGGCCAGCTCGCGCTGCAGATCGGCCGCGCTGAAGCCGGCGTTCCCGGGCTTGCGCAACTGCGCGCCGTGCACCGAGACGAAGCTGGGGCAGAAGCCGTTGACGCAGCTGTAATCGCTGTTGCAGCTGCTCTGCTCGATCTGCCGCTTGCGGCCCCACGAGGTTTCCACCGGCATCACCGACAGGCAATTGCTGGCCTGCCCGCAATCGCCACAGCCCTCGCACACCGCCTCGTTGATGAAGATGCGTTTCGTTGCCAGCGCGAGCTCACCCTTCTTGCGCCGCCGCCGCTTCTCGGCCGCGCAGGTCTGATCAAAGATCAGCATCGAGACACCGGCCACCTCGCGCAGCTCGCGCTGCACCGCATCGAGCTCGCTGCGGTCGTGGAAGCTGGTGCCGTGCGGGAAGTCTTGCCGCCGCCCGCTGTATTTCTCGATCTCGTCGGACACGATGGCCAGGCGCTTCACGCCCTCGGCCTCCACCTGGCGCGCGATCTGCGGCACGCTCAGTGAGCCGTCCACCGGCTGGCCGCCGGTCATCGCCACCGCGTCGTTGTAGAGCAGCTTGTAGGTGAGCGTGGCCTGGGCGGCAATGGCCTGGCGGATGGCCAGCAGGCCCGAGTGGAAGTAGGTGCCGTCGCCGAGGTTCTGGAAAACATGGCGCTCGGTCGTAAAACGTGAGTGCGCAGCCCAGTCGACGCCCTCGGCGCCCATCTGGATCAGGCCTGAGGTTTGCCGCTCCATCCAGCTGGCCATGAAGTGGCAGCCGATGCCGGCCAGCGCGCGCGAGCCCTCGGGCAATTTGGTGCTGCTGTTGTGCGGGCAGCCCGAGCAGAAGTAGGGCTGGCGGCGCACGGCGTCGGCCGCGTTGTGCAGCAGGGCCGGGGTGAGAAAGTCCACCACATGCCCGCGCCGATCGAGCGCGGGGTTGAGCCGTGCCAGCCAGTCGGCCACGGTGGCCATGATGCGCGAGGGGCGCAGCTCGCCGAGTGACGACAAAACAGCGCGGCCATTTTCATCGGTCTTGCCCACCACGCGCGGCCGCTGCGCGTCGGGCAGGTGGTAGAGCAGCTCCTTGATCTGGCGCTCCACCACCGGCGCTTTCTCCTCGATCACCAGCACATCGCTCAGGCCCTGCGCAAACTCGGCGATGCGCGTGGGTTCGAGCGGCCACACCAGCCCAACTTTATAAACGCGTACACCGGCGGCGGCCAGCGCGTTGGGGTCGAGCTC
>Ga0268298_10000830_pt1 | contig 38664 bp, 37 predicted proteins | sample WWTPWeurt_MetaG_FD_194462 | JGI IMG/M metagenome (GOLD analysis project Ga0268298, IMG submission 194462) | Activated sludge microbial communities from WWTP in Nijmegen, Gelderland, Netherland - WWTP Weurt | ecosystem: Engineered > WWTP > Aerobic digester > Activated sludge | place...
TTGTTCCGTTCCCTCTTGCCCGGCCTTGCCGAGCGGGCGAGCCGGACGGGGACCCCCCTGGGGGTGTGGTCGGCCGCCTGTTCGACCGGCCAGGAGGCCTACACGCTGGCCTTCCTCCTCCGCGCGGCATTGTCCGAAGAAACGCGCTTCCGGCTTTTGGCCACGGACGTCTCGGAGGAAGCCCTCGCCCGGGCCCGCGGCGGCGCCTACTCCCTTTTTGAGATCGGTCGGGGACTCCCGGACGACATCAAAAACCGCTTTTTTACCATTCACGAGGATGAGGCGCTGATCGCCGAGGACATTCGAAAGGCGATCGATTTCCGCAAACTCAATCTCGCCGGGGAATGGCCGCCCCTTTCCCCCATGGACGTCGTGTTCCTTCGCAACGTGCTGATTTATTTCGAACCGGCGTTGAAAAAAAACATCTTGAACAACGTCCACCGGGTTCTTCGCCCGGGCGGCTACCTGTTCCTCGGAAACCCCGAGGCGGCGCTTTTTGACGACCCGCGGTTTCGACCGGTGGAAACCAAGGGCGCCTGTTGTTTTCAATCCATCGATCCCACAACGGAAGGGAGGACAACCGCCCCATGCGCGTCCTGATTGCCGACGACAGCCGTGTGATGCGAAAACTCATTCTCAAAAGCCTCAAAGAAAACGGTTTCTCCATCGAGGATTGCGTGGAGGCCGAAAACGGGGAGGACGCCTGGTCCAAAATCCAGGCGGCGCCCTTCGATTTGGCCATTCTCGACATCCACATGCCGCGGCTGAACGGAGAAGCCCTCCTGACCCGGGTTCGGGCGGAGCCCTCCCACCGCGATCTGCCCATCGTGATCGTGTCGAGCGAATCCAGCGCGGCGCGCCTGGAAAGCCTGCTGGACCAACGGGCCGGCTTCATCCACAAACCCTGGACCGATGAGGATTTCCACACCCAGGTGCAACGGGCCCTGGACCCCCGCCGTGACCGCCGCTGACGACAGCCTCAACGCCGCCGCCCGCGAATGCCTGGGGCGCCTTTTCGATTTGTTTCCGACGGGCGCGTCCCCCGCGACCGCGGACATCCCGTGGGAACGCGGGGTGATCGTTGGATTCCACGGGGACAAGACCGGCCATTTCCGATTGGATTTTTACGGGGGCGCCCACGGCGACCTGGTCGCCCGGTGGGTCGGCGGCCCCGTGGAGGCCGTCGACGGCAACGACGTGGCCGGCGAATTGGCCAACATCCTTTGTTGCCACGTTCTGCCCAATCTTTTCACCGCCCGCGCTCTGTTCCGTGTCGAAAGCCCGCGCGCCCACAACGCCCCGCCAACGGAGGGGGCGGCCCCCCTGGCGGTCACCCGCGTGGCGATGCCCACGGGCTGGATCGAGGCGCGCGTGATGGTGGACCCCGCGTGAAAAAACGGCGGGTCCTTCTGGCCGACGACTCCGCGGTATTCCGTCGATTTCTTTACGCCCTGTTGGTGGCGGACCCCCGCGTCGAAATCGTGGGGGAAGCCCGGGACGGCCGCCAGGCCATTGAAATGGCGCGGGACACGCGCCCCGACGTTTTGACGCTGGACGTCGACATGCCCGTGATGGGCGGAATCGAGGTTTTGGACGCCCTCCTGGCGTTTGATCCCCGTCCGGCGGTGATCATGGTCAGCCGTCTCACCGACGCGGATTCTCGCACGACCCTGGCCGCGCTGTGCCGGGGGGCCGCGGATTTTGTCCTCAAGCCGGCCGATCTCGATCGGGAGGAGGAACAGCGCGCTTTCGGGGAGGCGTTGCGCGCCAAAATTCACGCTCTGGCCGGACCTCCCCCCAGCGGCGAGCGCCTCCCCCCGCCGGCGCGCCCCCCCGGGGAACGGAAGGGCGGCCCCCCCCGGGCCGTTTTGATCGGCGCGTCCACCGGGGGGCCCAACGCCCTCTCCGTCTTGTTGCGCGGGTTGCGCGCGGACTTTCCCCTCCCCCTTCTCATCGTTCAACACATGCCGCCGGTTTTCACCGGCCTCTTGGCCGAACGGTTGTCCGCCGAATGCCCCCTGCGCGTGCGGGAGGCGCGCGAGGGGGTTGTGCCCCGCCCCGGCGAAGCGTGGATCGCCCCGGGCGATCGGCACCTCGCTGTGGCCGGGGGGGAGGCGCGCTGGTTCCTGCACCTGACCGAGGATCCGCCCGAAAACTTTTGCCGTCCGTCGGTCGACGTTCTTTTCCGTTCCGCGGCCAAAACCTGGGGCGGTCGCGCCCTCGGGGTGATCCTCACCGGCATGGGCCAGGACGGCGCCCTCGGTTGCGAAGCCTTGCGGGGGGCCGGCGGGGCGATTTTGGCTCAGGATCCGTCAAGTTCCCTTATCTGGGGGATGCCCGGAGCGGTGGTGCGGGCCGGTTGGGCGAACGAAGTGGTTCCCTTGGACCGAATGGCCAACCGACTCCAGACCTGGGCGACGTCGGCCCCGGGCGAATCCCGTGGCCTCTGATCCGGAATTGATCGAGCTTTTTTTTGCGGAAACGGCGACCAACACGGCGGTGGCCCAACAGGCCCTCGCGCCGGGTCGATCGGCGCCTCCCTCCCCGGGGGAGATCGCGACGGTGGCCCGGGCTTTCCACACGCTCGCCGGGACCGCGGGACTCCTCGGGCATTCGGAGTGGGGGCGGTTGGCCGCGGCCGCCGAACCCCTGGCGCGCCGTTGGATGGAAACGGGCCGCGTTCCTTCCGACGTCGCGGCGTTGCTTCAAAAATCTCTGGAGGCGATTGCGGGATTTGCGAAACGCCGGTCCGGTTTGCCACCCCCGGCCTTAAAGGAAAGCCTGGGGAAGGCCCCTTGAACAGGCGCGCCCTTAAAACACGTCGGCGAGATTAAGGACGGCTTCGGAAAATTTGGCCCCTTGGGCCGCGGCCGCGCCCCTGTTGATGCGAATCCGCGGTTTCCCGTCGGCGACCCCGATGGAGACGGACGCCCCCCGGCGGGCGTCCCCGGGCTCGCTGCCGAAGCAACGGATTTTCCGGGTCCGCGCCGTTTCAAAAACGGCCTGCGCCGATGCGTCGTTGAGGGCGCAAAGAAAGTAAATGTCCGGGATCGGTTTGTCTTTGATTTCGTCCACCCTCACCACTTCCGTTTCCACACCGCGCCCGCCGACCGCCAGAGCCGCCGCCCCACGCGCCAATTCGGACACTTCGGTTTTTAACCACGCCGAGTCGGCCCCGGCCGGGTCGAACACGATTTGGACACGAATTCGGTTGCGGGACTGGAGGGAATCGTCCTGGGCGAAAATTTTCGTCAAGAGGGCCAACTGCAGTTTGGAGGGAACCCGGGCCGGCGCCGCGAAGGCGCCCCAGGCCGACAAAAGCAACAACCCCAACGCCGCCCTCCGCCCCAGAGGACGGAACGCGGTGGGTTTTTCAGTGCCGACGGCCCCCCCTCCGTTTTCCCTCATCCGATGAACCTCTGCAACTGGTCGATGTGATCTTGGATTTCCTTTTGCGTCACTTGGGTGTCTTCGGTTTGCGCGAAAGTGTTCCGCGCCATTTGGGCGACTCCCGTGATGCTTTGGGCGATTTGGGAGCTGGACCGCGCCGTTTCGGCCGCGCTGACGCCGATCTCCTTGGTGATCGCGGATTGTTCCTCCATGGCCCCGGCGATGTTGCCCTGGTAGGTGTTGATTTTCTTGATGATGTCGCCGATGGCCTCGATGGCCTTGACCGCGCTGGTCGTGTCCCCTTGAATCGTCTCGACCTTGTGGCGAATTTCTTCGGTGGCCTTGGCCGTTTCTTTGGCCAAGTCCTTGACTTCCCCGGCCACCACCCCGAACCCCTTGCCCGCCTCGCCGGCCCGGGCGGCCTCGATGGTCGCGTTCAAGGCCAGCAAATTGGTTTGCTCGGCGATCCGGTCGATCACTTGAATGATTTGACCGATGTCCCCGCTGGACTCCCCCAGGCGGGTGACCGTCCGGGTCGTGGCCTCGGCGATGCGGACCGCCTCGGTCGCCACGCGGGCCGCCTCGTGGGCGTTGTGGGCCACGTCCTCGACGCTGGTGGCCAGTTCCTGGACCCCGGCCGCCACCAATTGATTGCTCCGGCTGGCCTGCTCCGCCGCGGCGGAAACGCCGTTGGAGTGGCTCATGGTTTCCTTGGCGTTGTGGCGGGCCACTTCGAGCTTTTGGGGCAGGACGACCGTGGACAATTGCTGGACCACACGCATCGCGCGGGTCAAGTCCCGCGTGACGCGGCGACCCGCCCAGGCCGACAGGGCGAGCAAACCCACGAGCGAGACGAAACAAAAAGTGTAAGTCAGCGCCCGCAATCCCCGGCCGCGGGCGAAAACCCCTCTCTCCACGTCCACCAATTCGGCTTCGATCAAGGGCGCCAAAGGTCGCATCAGAGATTGCAGACGCTGATGGCTGTCAAGGAAGACGTCGTAATTGGCGCGCGCTTTGGAAAGGTGCGTGGCGGCGAGCGCCATTGTTTCGCGGGTTTTACCGGCGAAATCCTCCAACGCGGGCGTGAGCCGGGCGAACCCATCCCGGGTTTCCGGCCGCGCGTAGGGAACCTGGGCGGCCACGGTTACGTGGCGAAGTGTTTCCTCGAGCGTGTTTTTGATGTTTTCCCGTCGGACCGGTTCGTCCTCCGTCAGATCGCCGGACAACAGCGTCAGGAGGTTTTCCCTCACCGCTTCGCGGGCCGTGCCGGCGTCGATGATCTTCTGGAGGGCTTTGTTCATCCGCGCGAGGTCCCGCGTGCCTTGGTGGGCCAAGGACACGGCGATCAAGCTGAACGCGCTGAGCGCAATGGAAAAAACCACCCCGGTGACGGAGATGATGTGGAGCCGTTTGGAAACCGTCAGTGTTTTCATGTTGTGATTCGACGATGCGGGCCGACGTCCCGGCCGTCTCCACCATACGCCCGCGACGGTCTTTTGTCAATGGGCAATTGGCCCCCCACCCTTGCGCCCGTGGCGTTTATCACCTATAAATGAAAAGCACGAAAACGACCACCCCCCGGGAGGCTTTGAATGACGTCCATCCCCACCTTGCTACGACGGTCCCGAACTTTGTCGGCCCTCCTTTTCAGTGCCGCTTTCCCCGCGGCCGCGGAAGTGGACGTGTTTTCCCTCGATTTGGAACAGTTGCTCAAAACGGACATCACCGTGACTTCCGTTTCCAACAAAGAAGAATCCCTCGGCCGGGCCGCCGCCGCCATCCACGTTTTGACCGCCGAGGAAATCCGCCAATCGGGGGCCCGGTCCGTGCCGGACCTGTTGCGGTTGGTCCCCGGCCTCTACGTGGCCCAAATCGACGGGGGCGGTTGGGCGGTGAGCGCCCGTGGTTTCGCCGACCGCTACAACAACAAGATGCTCGTGCTGCGCGATGGCCGAAGCCTCTACAGCCCGTTTTTCGCGGGGACCTATTGGGACCTCCAGGACACGCTCATCGATGACATCGAGCGGATCGAAGTGATCCGGGGACCGGGCGGCACCATTTGGGGCGCCAACGCCGTGAACGGGGTGATCAACATCGTCACGAAATCCGCCCATCAAACCCAAGGCGGATTTTTACAGGCGGGGGGCGGCACTTTCGAGCAATCCCACGGGGCGTTGCGTTGGGGGGGCAAAGCGGCCGGCGGTGCCCTGCGCGTGTACGGCCAGGGGGCCGCGTTCAACAACACCGTGGACAACGACGGGGAAGACCGCAACGACGCGCGCCGCGCCTACCGCGGTGGAATGCGTTTCGACAGATCCTCCGAGGACGGGTCCGTGATGGCCCAAGCCGAAATCTACAACCACCCCGCCCGGAACACCTACCGTGTGGCCGAATTGGCGCCGGGAGGGGTCACCCTGTGGCAGGATGATTTTGTGTCCCGGGGCGGGCACGCCTTGGTCGACGCCCAGCGAAGAATCGGCGCCCGGAATCGGCTGGGTCTTCGGGTGTATTACGACCGGGCCGAACGCACGCAGTCCTACATCCAACCCACCTACGACACCCTGGACGCCCAAACCCAACACACCTACGACGGGGACCGGCACGGGGTGGTGTGGGGCGCGGGGTTCCGTTGGTGGCAGGACCATTCCCTCGGCTCAACGGTGGGCACCGCCGATCAACCTTCCCACACGCACCGCACCTACAGCGCTTTTCTGCAGGATGAAATAAAAATTGTGCCCCGACGCTGGTCCGTCACCGCGGGGTCAAAACTGGAATGGAATGATTTCACCGGCACCGAAATCCAACCCCGCTTGAACACCGCCCTGTCATTGAACGACGACCACACCGTTTGGGGCGCTGTGTCCCGGGCGGTGCGGACACCCTCCCAGGTGGAAGACACCGGCGCCTTCCGCTATCTGCTCGTCGCCACGTTCCCCGCCACGGTCTTCGGGGTGATCCGGGGGGACTCGGAATTGAAGGCGGAAACTCTTATGGCCTATGAAGTGGGCTACCGGGGCCGCCCCACGCCACGGACCGGGCTGGACATCGTGGGCTTTTACAATCGCTACGAACGGCTGATCAACATCGACCGCACCGCGCCCTTGACCTTCGCCCCCCTGGAAAAACCCCTGCCCTGGACCAACAGCGACCCCGGTTGCGTTTACGGCGGCGAGGCGAGCGGGCGATGGAACCCGAGCCGGGTGTGGACGTTGTCGTCAGCCTACTCCTTTTACCAGGAGCATCTTCGCACCGCCGACCGGTTCGAAGCCTCCTACCCCAAACACATGGGGCGCCTGCAATCTTATTGGGACATGACACCCACGCTGGGTATGACGAACACCGCGCTTTATTATTCGACCATCGATTTAAAACACGCCGATCGGGCCTTCCGCATCGACGCCTATTGGCGGGTCGATCTGGCTTTGAGTTGGCGGCCCGCCCCCACCGTCGAATTCCTTGTGGCCGGACGGAACCTGCTTGATCCCCGCCACCCCGAATACGGCACCATCATCTTCGACGCCGCCGGCCAGGTTCCCCGTTCCGTTTACGCCCAGGTCACCCTAAAAACGCGCTGAGGTCCCTCCCCCCCCCAAAAAAACGAAACCCAACGGCGTCGCCGTCGGGTCATGGTTTCGTTTCTGGCCGTGAGGTTGAGAGCGTTCCGGACCGTGCGCCCACCGCCCCCGGGAAAGGCCCTTGGATTCACCAACGGGGCCCGGGGCGTCGTGCGGCGGAAATAAAAAGGGGGCGTCCAGCGGAGGGAGTGAGATTTGAACTCACGAGGAGCTTGCGCCCCTACCGCATTTCGAGTGCGGCGGATTCAACCGCTCTCCCATCCCTCCGCGGGATGCCCCAAAAATTAAACCCGGTGTTTCCCCGAAAACTGCCGCCGCATTTCCCGCGACAGGTCCTTTCGCTTGAGGTCCTCGCGTTGGTCCGGGGCGTTTTTCCCCTTGGCGAGGCCGAGCTTCACCTTCGCGAAACCCGTTTTTGAAAAATAGACTTCCAACGGCACCAGGGTCAAGCCTTTGGTCGTCAACTTCCCCAAGATCCGTCCGATCTCGGTTTTGTGGAGGAGGATCTTCCGCTTGCGCGTGGGTTCCTGGGTCACGTGCAGGGAACCCGCCCGGTACGGGTTGATGTGCACGTTCCAAAGGAAGATCTCGCCGTTCTCCACACGACCGAACCCGTCCTCCAGATGAAGCTCTCCGGCGCGGACCGATTTGACTTCCGGCCCCGTCAGCGCGAGGCCGCCGTCAAACGTTTCCAGAATGGCGTATTTGTGGTGCGCCCGCCGGTTGCGGGCGACGGTCGTCACGTTCGGAGGGGATCCTCACACTGCGCGGGACAGGATTTGAACCTGCACAGCCTTGCGGCCATAAGCTCCTGAGGCTTACGTGTCTGCCAATTCCACCACCCGCGCGGTGTGAGGACCCCTTTCATTCCGAAGAAACCGTCTGGTCTTTCAAGCGGGCCAAGGCCTCCGTCGCGGCGGCATGCGACGGGTCCGCCAAAACCGCGGCCCGGTATTCGTTCGCGGCCTCGTCCAGCCGGCCGCGTTTTTCCTGCAGGCGTCCCAATCCCCAATAGGCGGGGGCACAGCGGCCGTCCCTCTTGAGGGCGCGTCGGAAATAGCCCCGGGCCCGGGCTCGTCGACCGCGATTCAGGGCCGCTTCGCCCAAAACGACATAGGCCGGTGCGGAAGGCCCCTGGGCTTTCAAGGCCGCCCGGGCGGCCCGCTCCGCCGTCCGGTGATCCCCCCGGGCCAGGGCGTCCTCCGCGGCGGCCAACGTGGCCGGAACGGCGGCGACCAACGGGGCGCTCGCCGCCCAAACCCCCGCGAGGAAAACGATGGCGCTCTTTTTCATGGGGGCGAGGAAACCCTACCGCTTCTTTTTCACGGCGGCCAGAGCGGCCTTGGCCTTTTCGGCCACCGTCGCGGCGAGCTCATCGACGCGGGTCGTGAATTCCTCGGATCGCCGCGCGACGTTCGCGAAGTTTTCCTTCAAATTGTCTTCTTTCACGGTGGTCCAAGCGTCGTCGAACGATTTGAGGGCGTCGTTGATGTCCTTGGCCGCCGCCCCTTTCACCTTCGCGGCGCTTTCCTTGATGGTCTTCAGCTTTTCCTCGACGCTCACAATCAGTTGGCCGGATTGCTCTTTGGCCGCTTCCTTGCCGGCCGTCACGGCGGCGGCGGCTTCCTCGGCTTTGGTCCGGGACAGGATCGCGGCCTCCCGCGCGGCCTTGTAATTCTTGGCTTCGATTTTGGCCTGGGCGTCGGCGAAGGCCTCCCGCGCGGCGGCGAATTCCACATCGGCGTACTCCGCGGCGCCGGCCTGCTCGGCGGCGTTCAAAGCGTTCTCGGCGTCCGCCATTTCCATCTTGGGCGGCTTCGCGCAGGCCGCCAACAACGACAAAAGAGCCAATCCCAATACCTTGTTCTTCGCGTCCAACAACATGAAAGACCTCCGTGGGGATGAGAAATGAATCCGATGGTGCGATGGGAGGCTATTATGGAATTCCCTTGGCTCCCTGTCAATTTCCTTTGTAGAATTCCTCCCTATGAAAAAACGTTTTTTGGTCACCGGCGCGGGCGGCTTGATCGGCGCCAACTTGGCCCTCCACCTGGAGGCCCAGGGGCACGAGGTCCACGCGTTGGACCACTTCGCGGTTGGCACGCGCGACAATCTGGCGGCGTTCCGCGGGGTCGTGCACGCCGGCGACATCCGCGATTTCGATTACGCCCCCCTGGGCCGGTTGGACGGGATCTTCCACCAGGCGGCCATCACCGACACGACGGTGATGGACGAAAAGCTCATGCGATCCGTCAACGTCGAGGCGTTCGTCCGGCTCTTGGAATTCGCCCGGATTTCGGGTTGTCCCAAGGTGGTCTACGCCTCGAGCGCGGCGACCTACGGCAAAGGCCCCCCCCCCCACCGCGAGGACACCCCCCCTCAACCGGCCAACATTTACGGCGTGAGCAAAGCGGAAATGGAAGTGGCCGCCCGCCGCTTCACGGACGCCCACCCCGCGGTCAAAGCCGTGGGGTTGCGGTATTTCAATGTTTACGGCCCTTTGGAATTTCACAAACAATCCGCCGCCAGCATGGTCTACCAGTTGTACCGGCAAATCGCATCGGGCAAAGGCCCCCGGGTCTTCAAATGGGGCGAACAGTACAGGGATTTTATTTACGTGAAGGACGTGGTGGCGGCCAATGAGGCGTCTTATCAACACCCCGACAACGGCGTCTTCAACGTCGGGACGGGCCGGGGGACGACGTTTAACGAAGTGATCGGGTGGATCAACAAAGCGTTTAACCGCCAATTAGCGACGGAATATTTCGACAACCCCTACGGGTTCTACCAGGACGCCACCCAAGCCGACACCACGCGGTCGTCCACTGTTTTGGGCTGGAAAGCCGCGCACACCCCCGAGGCCGGCGTCGCCGACTACGTCGCCTGGCTCCAATCCCGAAACAACTAGCTTTCCCGCCGAACCACCAGTCCCTGGTGGCGGATAATGTGGACAGTGGTCACCCACTCCATTAAGATCAAAAAGAGAGCCGCGGCCATGTAGGCGGTAAATTGGCTCCAGCCGGCGTACAGGACCAGCGTAAGTCCCGTAAAAAGGACCACGACCGACAACCCGAAGGCAATCAAGGTCAAACGCCATTTCCTTTTGAGGAAAATCATCGCCCCGCAACAGGCACAATAAATGCATTGGAAGGGGGTGACGATGCTGAGAACGTCCGTGAAAGAGACGACCCCGGCGCATTTGGGGCACTTGCCGTTGGGGAACAGTATCATGGCCGCATTACCTCGATGGGGTGACTTTTCTCGTGACCTCTTACTAATTAGGGTAACCCCCGAATCCCATTCGTTCAAGGGGCAGACCCATTTGACCCGAGCTTCGGAGATGACCTAAAATGCTTCCATGTTGATTCTTAAAATTTTTGCCGGGTTCCTTCAGGCGCTGAACGCCAAGGCCACCCCCCGGGCCATCGCCGGCGGGGTCGCCCTGGGCGCCCTGATCGGCCTCTCCCCCACGGGGGGCGTTCAAAACATCCTCTTTCTCCTGTTGATTTTCCTGTTGCCGGTGAACAAGAGCGCGTCGGTGGTGGCGGCCTTGGCCTTTGGGGCGTTGACGTGGCCGCTCGGCGGCCTGTTTGACCGACTGGGTTACGCCCTGCTCACGGCCCCCGCGTTGCAAGGCCTCTGGACCGCGCTCTTCAACACCCCCGTCCTGCCCTGGACCCGATTCAACAACACGGTCGTCCTGGGCGGCCTGGCGGTCGGCGCGACGCTCTTTGTCCCGATTTTTTTAAGCGCGACGTGGGGCGTTCAACGCTACCGGGACCGGGTGGTCGCGGTCGCCGCGAAATGGCGTGTGTTCCAAATCCTGCGGGCTTCCAAATTTTACGAGCTGTACGAGAAATTCTCGTGATCCGCTGGAACCGCTTCTTCCTCCTGGCCACGCCGCTGGTCCTGCTCTGGGCCGCGGGGCACTTTTTTCTGGACCGCGGCTTAAAAATCGCCGTCGAACAGTTCGGCTCTGCCGCCAACGGCGCCCGGGTCGATGTGCGCGGTTTGACCACGCGATTTTGGCGGCTGTCCCTCGACGTCCGCGGGCTCGCCGTGGCGGACGCCGACGCGCCCATGACCAACATCGTCGAAATCGAGGCGATGCGATTTAAAATGGCCCCGAAACCCCTTTTCTGGCGCCGGTTCATCGTGGAGGAAGCCGCGATCACGGGCGTCCGCACCGGGACGAAGCGCCGGGTGTCCGGCGCCCTGCCCCGCCGGGGGAGCCCCGCCGCCGAGAAAACCCGGGAAATCGCCGACGCCGCGGTCGGCAACATCAAGACCGCCTACGACCCGTCGCGACGGATATCCACGGGGTCCCTCACGGCCTACGTTTACCTCGAAGAAAAGCGCGCGCGGTTGACGACCCTGGCGGATCAATGGCGGTCCCGGGCGGACAGTCTCGACGTAAAAAATCTTTCCGTCAAAACCCGGGATTTCATCAAGAAAGCCCAGGGGGACACCTATTCCGGCCTCGAGGGCGTGGCCAAGGCCCAGGCCCACCTCAAGGAAGCCAAGGACCTGCGCGCCGAGCTCAAGGCCGCCCGCAACACCGTCAAGGAATTAAAAAATTCCTTGACCAGCGAAATCGGGCAATCCCGGACGGTTCTGAAAGAAATCGACCGGCTCCGCCGGGAGGACATCCAACGCTTGGTGGGCGACGTCAAAGGCGCCCTATCGGCGGAAGGGGCTTTGAAAGGATTGTTGGGACCGGCCTGGACGGCGAAACTCGACAAGGCCCTCGGCTTGTTCGAGAAAACCCGCCGCCTTTCGGGGTCCCCTGAAAACGCGCCGCCCCCCGAACCCAAGGTCGCTTTCCCCCAAGGGCGGAACATCGATTTTCCTTTTCACCATCGCTGGCCGGTGTTCCATTTAAAACACGCCGTTTTTTCCGGGGAAACCCCCGATGGATTGACCTACAAAGGCGAAATTCGCGACGCGGCCTCCGACCCCGTGTTGCTGGGCCGACCGGCGGTTTTGACGGCGGCGGGGTCGACGGACAACCGATCGCTCGACGTCAAAGGGGTTTTTGATTTCACCACACCGACCCCGAAACAATCGGTCCTCGCGAAATACGCGGGGCTGCCCCTGGGGGGTCTGCCCCTGGGCGATCTAAAAGGCCCGGTCGCCCTCGGGGGGGGAACCGGGGCCGTCCGGGCGAACATCACGGTGACGGGGACCGCCCTGGGCGGCCGCGTGGACCTAAAAGGCGACGGCTTGAGCGTGCGGCACGAACTCCCCGCCGACGCCGACCGTCTCACCCAAAGCCTGCACGCGGTGTTGGGCCGCGTCAAGGAAGCGTCCATCGGCGTGGGTCTGGGCGGGACGTTGAAATCCCCCCGCTTCAGCCTTAACAGCACCCTGGACGACCAACTCCGCGGAGCGGTCAAAGGCGCCCTGGACCAGGAGGTCGCCAAGCTCCGGGCCGACGCGGAAAAAAGCGTGGCCGCCCTTCTGGACAAGGAGACCGACAAGCTCGCCGCCCTCGTGAACGAGCGCGCGGGCGACGCCCTGGCGAAAATCGGCCTGGGCGAAAAGGATTTGGGCGGTTTGGACGAGCGCCTCGAAAAAGCCCTGCGCGATTTGACCGGCAAGACCGGCGTCCAGGCGTTGCCGGATTCGATTCAAAAGTTGTTCAAGAAAAAGTGAGGAGCCGCCCGTGGCCGTCCCCGAACAGATCGTCAACGTCGCCGTCAAACTGAAAGCCAACGTCTACTTCGACGGAAAAGTGGTGAGCCACAGCCTCGTCTTCCCCGAGGGCCAACGCAAAACCGTGGGCGTGATTTACCCGGGGAAATACCATTTCAAAACGGACGGCCCGGAAAAAATGGAAATCCTGGCCGGACGCTGCCGGGTGAAAGTGGCCGGCGAAAAAACCGAGCGGACGGTGTCCGCCGGGGAGTCGTTCCGGGTTCCCGGGCAATCCGCCTTCGACATCGCGGTGGACGAGAATCTCGCGGAGTACCTGTGCAGTTTCGAATAACGGCCTTTCTGCTTTTGGCCGTTCCGCTTTGGGGAGGACCCATGAACGACACGCCGAAGAACGAGTCCGACTGGAAGAAAAAATTGACGCCCGCGCAGTTTTGCGTGATGCGCCAGAAGGGCACCGAAGCGCCCTTCGACAACGCCTATTGGAACCACCACGCGGAGGGGATGTACCACTGCGCGGGGTGCGGGCAAGCCCTGTTTTCCTCCAAGGCCAAATTCGATTCCGGCACGGGCTGGCCCAGCTTTTGGGAGTCGGCCGCGGGCGACCGCGTGGCCACCGAAACCGACGGAGACCACGGGATGGTGCGCACCGAGGTCCTCTGCGCCCGGTGCCGTTCGCACCTCGGGCACGTGTTCGAAGACGGGCCCCGGCCGACGGGCCTGCGCTACTGCATCAACTCGGCGGCGTTGACTTTTAAGAAAGCGGAGAAAAAACCATGACTTCCCGACCCGGTTTCGACGATTACTTCATGGGCATCGCCCTGGCGGTCCGCCGCCGGGCGGATTGCCGGGGCAGCCGCGTCGGCGCGGTGATCGTGGTCGACCGGCGCATCGTCTCCACCGGCTACAACGGCACCGCCGAAGGCATGGCCAATTGCACGGACGGCGGCTGCGACCGTTGCGCCAACCGCGAAAAATACCCCAAGGGCACGGGCTACGACCTGTGCATCTGCGTCCACGCGGAACAAAACGCGGTTTTGGCCGCGGCGCGCTTCGGCATCCCCGTGGCGGGCGGCACCGTGTACACCACGCTCCAGCCCTGTTTCGGCTGCCTCAAGGAAATGATCCAGGCCAAAATCCGCCGGGTCTGTTACCTCGACCCCTGGTCGCACCCCGACGAACGGTTGGCGACCGAATACCAAAAGATCGCGGCGCGCCTGCCCGAGGGCCTTGATCCCATCGAAGCCGCCGCCGGGCAGACCCTCCGCGCCCTCGCCCTTTAAACCCTCAAGGGGGACAGCCCCCCCCGAAAAGTGGTAAATTGGCCCCCTATGGGTTACCTCGTCCTCGCCCGGAAATACCGCCCCCAAACTTTCGACGATCTGGTCGGCCAGGAACACATTGCCAAAACGCTCACCAACGCGTTGGAGGCCAAACGCCTGGCCCACGCCTACGTTTTCTCCGGGCCGCGCGGCTGCGGCAAAACCACCACCGCGCGCATCCTGGCCAAGGCCCTCAATTGCGTCAAGGGGCCCACGGCGTCCCCCTGCGGGGAATGCCCCCAGTGCCGGGACATCGCGGCCGGCAGTTCCACCGACGACGTTCTCGAAATCGACGGCGCCTCCAACCGCGGCATCGACCAGATCCGCGAACTGCGCGACACCGTGAAATACGCCCCCGCCCGCTCCCGGTACCGGGTGATCATCATCGACGAAGCCCACCAAATTTCCAAGGACGGATTCAACGCTCTTCTGAAAACCCTCGAGGAACCGCCGCCCCACGTGGTCTTCATGATGGCCACCACCGAGGCGCAAAAGATCCCCGAGACCATCCTGTCCCGGTGCCAACGGTTTCAGGTGCGGGCCATCGCCCCGGCGGACATCGTGGGCCGGCTCAAACACATTCTGACGAAAGAAAACATCGCCCTTTCCGACGAAACGCTGCACGAGGTGGCGCGGGCGGGCCGCGGCTCCCTCCGCGACGCCCTTTCGCTCTTGGACCAGGTGCTGGCCTTCGCCCCGGGCGGGGCCACGGCGGCCGACGTGCGGGGCCTGCTGGGTCTCTTGCCCAAAGAGTTCGTGCGCGGTTTCGCGGCCACCCTCAGGAAGGGATCTCCCCCCGAAATTCTTCAGTCCGTTCAAAAGGCCCTGGAGGACGGGTTCGATCTCTCCCAACTGGCCGAAGACCTTTTGGAGCGCCACCACCGGCTTCTCCTCTGGCAAGCCGGGGTCCGCGACCCCCACGCCCCCGACGCGGCCGAACTGGACGCGGAAACAAGCAACGTTTCTTTGGAGGGGTTGGAGCGTTCGGTCGCGGTTCTTGCCCGGGCGGTGGCGGACCTCCGCCGGAGCGAATCGCCCCGGGTGACTTTCGAATTGGCCTGCCTGGAATTGGCCCAGGACCCCGTGCCCGTGCGCGAGTTGCTCGAGCGGTTGGAATCCCTCGAAAAATCCCTCGCGGGCGGAAGCCCCTTGCCGGCCCGAACCGCCCCGGTCGCGCCCCCGCGCGTCGCCCCCCCCCCCGCCTCGGCGACGCCGGCGGCGGTCGCCCCCGTTTTGGCCACGCCCGCGCCCCGCGCTGAAACCGACGGAAACGCGGACTTGACGAGCGCTTGGTCCCGTCTGACCGCCGAAATGGGCCGGACCAAACCCTCTTTGGAAGCGCTTCTCGCCGCGGCGCGGCCGGAATGGGTCGCTCCCGGGGTTCTGCGCGTTCTCTGCGACAACGATTTCCAAAAGGGCCAGTTGGCCGGACACGAACGCCTTTGGAGCGAGGCCCTCCATAAACAGATCGGCCCCTTTGCGATCCAATGGGCGGTGGCCCCGGCGGTCCGCCCCGCCGCCCGGCCCGCCCCCCCCGCCCCGACCCCGGAACCCGCCGAGGAAGCGGAGGTCGTGGACGACGCCGCACCGGAGACCGAAACCGAGGGCCCCGTGGTGGAGGGGGCCGACGAAGACGCCCGCGCCCAGGCCGCCCAGGACCCGGGCGTACGGAAGGTCTTGGAGAAATTCCCCGGCAAGGTGCGCCGGGTGGAGCGTTAGTGTAGTGCGTCGCACCTGGGACAATTTGGTCACGGCCATTTTGGGCCTGCCCGGAGTCGGCCCCAAAATGGCCGAACGCATCGCCCTTCACCTCGTCCGGCACGAAAAAGACGCCGACGCCCTGTCCGCCGTTCTGACCGAGGCGCGGGCGCGCATGAAACGTTGCCCCCTTTGCGGGGACTTGATCGAGACCGACGGCCCGCCGGAACTTTGCGCCCGCTGCCGCGACCCCCTTCGGGACGGCCGGTTGCTCTGCGTGGTGGAGGACGTGCCCGATCTGGCGGCCTTGGAGCGCAGCGGGGCCTACCGGGGCCGCTACCACGTCCTGGGCGGCGCTCTGTCCGCTTTGGACGGCATCGGGCCCGAGGAACTGCGGGTCGAGCCTTTGCTGCAGCGCGTCCACCGGGACGGCGCGGACGAAGTGATTTTGGCCACCAACCCCACCGTCGAAGGCGAAACCACCGCGGCCTACCTGGCCGACCTCTTGAAAACGATGAACGTGCGCGTCACGCGCCTGGCGGCGGGACTGCCGGCCGGCGCGGTCATCCAATACGCCGATGAACACACCCTGGCCCAGGCCGTCACCGGCCGCCGGGCCTGGACTTGAGGCCCCCATGACCGACACCAAAGGCAAGATCGTCATCGCCGACGACGAAGTGGACATCACCCGCATCGTTAAGCGCATGCTCGAATTGGAGGGTTACACCGTCTGGGCCGCCAACGACGGCCAAGCCGCCCTCGACCTGTACCGTCAGCACAAGCCGGATTTGCTCATCCTGGACGTGTCCATGCCGGTGAAAGACGGCGTGGCCGTCTGCGGGGAAGTGCGGGAAACGGACAACCAGATCTTGCTGCTCATGCTCACCGGGCAAAAAAAAGAGCAGGACAAGGTCATCGGCCTCGGGGCCGGCGCCGACGACTACCTCACCAAGCCCTTCGGTGAAAAAGAGTTGATGGCCCGGGTCCGGTCCCTTTTCCGACGGCTGGGGCGTTAAACCAATGGCCGGCGCGAAAGTCCTGGTGGTCGAGGACGACCGCGACATCGCCAAAATCCTCCGCTACAACCTCGAAAAGGAAGGCCACCAACCCCTCCTGGCGGCGGACGGCGACGCCGCCGTGGCCCTCTTCCGCCGCGAAAAACCCCGCCTCGTCCTGCTCGACCTGATGCTGCCGAAAGTGGACGGGCTGGAAATTTGCCGCCTGATCCGGCAGGACGACAAGCAAGTCCCCATTTTGATGTTGACCGCCAAAAGCACCGAGGTCGACAAAATCGTGGGCCTCGAAATGGGCGCGGACGATTACGTGACGAAACCCTTTTCGGTGCGGGAAGTCATGACGCGGGTCAAGGCGTTGTTGCGGCGCGCGGCGGCGGGCACGGCCCCCTTGGCGGGCGCGATGACGGCCGGCGCCTTGGAATTGGACGCGGAACGCTACGAGCTGCGGCTCAACAAGAAGCCGGTGGCCCTGACGGGCAAGGAGTTCGAGCTCCTCAAAATCCTGTGGTCCGCGCGGGGCAAGGTCCTTTCCCGCGAAGACGTCCTGGAACGGGTGTGGGGCATCGACCGGGCGGCGGACATCGACACCCGCACCGTCGACCAGCACGTGGCGCGGATTCGCGCCAAGCTGGGGGCCGAAAAGAAACGGTTGCGCACCGTCAAGAGCGTGGGCTACTGCTTCAGCGTCGAATGAGCCCCCTTCGCGGATTCTTCGGCGCGCCGCCGCCTCCGCCGCCCGACCCACCCCCCCCGCCGCCTCCCGACACCGATTGGACCGCCTTGTTCGATCTTTTGGAAGAGGGCGTCCTGGCGCTGGACGCCGCGAAGCGCATCGTGCTCGCCAACCGACGGATGACGCCGTTGCTCGGACACCCGTCCCGCAACGCGCCGGGGAAACCGCTTTGGGAAATGTTCCGTCAGCGGGAAATCACCGAGATGGTCGACCGGGTGCTGGGCGGCCGCCCCGCGGAGACCGCGGAAATCCCCATGGCCGCCGACGGGGAGCGCCTGTTCCGCGTGACCGTGACGGGACTGGGCGCGGCCGGGGGCCCCGCCGTCCTCCTCACCTTCGCCGACCTCACCCTCACCCGGCGGTTGGAGGCCGCCCGCAAGGATTTCGTCGCCAACGTGTCGCACGAGCTCAAAACCCCGCTCACCGCCCTGCGGGCGTCCCTCGAAACCCTCCTGGACGGCGCCCTGGACGACAAAGTCCACGCCCGCGATTTCCTCGCCACCGCCCTGGACCAAGTCGAGCGCTTGCAACGCCTGATCGACGATCTGCTGGCCCTGTCCCGGCTTGAGAAATCCGGCGCGGCCCCGGCCGCCGCCTGCGACGCGGCCGAGGTGGGGCGGCGGGTGCTGGCCGCCCTGACGCCCGTGGCGGCCAAACACAACGTGACGATTCACCCGACGACGACAACGGCCGCCCTCCCCGCGGCGATTTCGGCCGATGAGTTGACCCAGGTGTTGATGAACCTGTTCGACAACGCCATCAAGTTCAACCGGCCCGGCGGCACGGTGGCCTTCGCCCTGGAGGCGAAGGAAAACCGCGTTTTTCTGAGAATTCGGGACACGGGGGTCGGCATCGCTCCCGAGGACCAACCCCGCGTCTTCGAGCGGTTTTACCGGGCGGACAAGGCGCGCTCCAAAGAAACCGGCGGAACGGGACTCGGCCTGGCCATCGTCAAGCACATCGTGGAAAACCGGGGCGGCGCCCTTCGATTGGAGAGCCGCCTCGGCGAAGGAAGTCTCTTCGAGGTGGCGTTGCCTTCGCCCGCGGGCGAGTGATCAGTCGGGGACGGCGACGGGAAGGCGTCCGCGGGCCAGCTCGAGCGCCTTTTCGGCGACTTCGAAAGCCGCCCAGGGACGGGCGGCTCGCCGGGCGTTATCGGCAAGATTCGCGAGGCGCGCGGGGGAAAACAACAGGCGCGCCAGTTTGTGGGTCAGAACGGAAAGATCGTTGATTTTAACGGCCGCGCCCGCCTCCAACAGATAGTCGCTGTTCCGGCTTTCCTGGCCGGGGATCGGGTGGACGATGGCCATCGGGACGCCGCGCGCCAGGCATTCCGAAGAGGTCAACCCCCCCGGCTTGGAAATGACCAAATCGGCCGCCCCCATCCACCGCTCCATCTCCCGGGTGAACCCGAGCACCCGCACGGCGTGCCGCGACGGATTGGGCACGGAACGCAACCGCTCGGCGACGAGCGCGTTCGTTCCCGTGACAACGACGACGCTTAAAGGGATGCGGATGTTGAGAAGAGCGCGGTGCACCGACTCCACCGGCCCCACCCCCAACCCGCCCGCCAATTGCAAAACGAGGGGGCGCCCCTCCGGAAAACCCAGGTTTCGGCGCAAGTCGCGCTTATCGAAGGGCAGGGCGAACACGGGAGCGATCGGAATGCCCGTCACGCGGACCCGCGCCGGCGACACCCCGACGTGCCGCAGGGTGGACCGGGCCTCGGGACTGGCGACACAGTAAAAATCCGTCGGCTCATTGACCCAAAGGCGATGGGCTTCGAAATCCGTCACGACGGTGATTTGGGGGACGCGAACCTCCCCCCGCTTTTTCAAGCCCGCGAGAATGTCGGCCGGCAAAAAATGGGTGTTCACGATCACGTCCCAGCGGCCCGACCGAAGGAACGCGTCGAATTTCTTTAAGTTGGCTTTTTGGACGACCCGCCGCAACCTTTCGGCCACGCCCCCTTTGGCCTCCCCCGCCTTGTCCAATCGGTCGTAGAGGTACCCCAGGAGGTGCGGCGCCTTCGCGTAAACCTGGAAATAGGCTTTCCCATAAAGGTGCCGGAAAGCCCGGTTGGTGAAATCCAATAGGTCGGCGGTCTCCACCGCCACGGCGGGAGCGAGTTCCCGCAAGGCCGCGGCGACGGCGTTGGCGGCGCTGCCGTGGCCGCCCCCCACCGAGGCGTAAAGGACGAGGACCCGCGCGCCCTCAAGCATAGGCCAGGTCCCGCGCCGGCCGAACCGTTTCGATGGAGGGGTTTTCCGTCCGCGCCCACGAGAGGATTTCCAAACGCCCGGCGGCGTCCTCGGCCAGGGCCGTGCAATTTTCCACCCAATCCCCGTCGTTGGCGTAGAGGATTCCGTCGATCGTTCGAATCTCCGGCCGGTGGATGTGGCCGCAAACGACGCCGTCCACCCCCAGGCGCCGGACTTCCCGAACCACCGTGTCCTCGAAACGCGTCACGTAGCCCAACGCTTTTTTGGTTTTTTGCTTTAAGAACGAGGCCAAGGACCAGTAGGGCAACCCCATCTTCCGCCGCGACCAATTCAGCAGGTTGTTCACCGCCAGAGCCGCTTCGTAGGCGCCGGACCCCATCATCGACAGCCACGGCGCGTGATTCAAAATACCGTCGAATTGATCCCCGTGCAACACCAGCAGGCGGCGGCCATCGGCCAAGCGGTGGATCACCCGGTCGTGGATTCGTATTCCGCCGAAGGACGTGCCGAGGAAATCCCGCGCCATTTCGTCGTGGTTCCCCGGCAGGAAGACGACGCGCGTGCCTTTGCGCGCCTTTCGGAGAATTTTTTGAATGACGTCGTTGTGGGCCTGGGGCCAATGCCACACCCGCCGCAACCACCAACCGTCGACGATATCCCCCACGAGATAGAGGTATTCGGATTCGTTGTGTTTGAGAAAGTCCAACAGGAAATGGGCCTTGGAACCCCAGGTGCCCAGATGCACATCGGAGATCCACAGCGCCCGGTGATATCGCGTTTTCATGGCTTCATCTTACCCGGGAAGGCCCTGCCGGGCCATGGAGCCACGGTAAATTCGGTGTTGCGGCGGCGTGACGGGGGGTTTTAAAGGAGAGAGGGCAGGACGTAAAAAAACACGCCCAACGGGCCCATGATCCAGTAGGGCACGGGAAGCCCGCAGAACCAGCGCCGGTGCCAGCCCGCGCGGCCGGGGGTCAATGCCCGCCAGCCGTAATGGGGGTTTAAAGCAAACCACAGCACATCTTCCAACAACCAAAACAGAACAAACGCCCCCAAAACCCGCGTTTCGGACGCCCAGGTCCAACGGCCCAACACCTTCAAATGGAAGAACGCCAGCGTGGCCGCAAAGGCCCACACGTGGTAACCGGTGATGTCCCCCCCGCCCAAAACGACATCCGCGAAGGCCGGCTTTTTCACCCGCCACGTCGGCAAACGCGCCGCCCACCCGTCGGGCCCCTCGATTTCAATTTCCAATTTGGCCCAAAAAAACGCCAAAGCCAATACCGACAAAAGAAACGGCCATTCGAGGGAGGAGAGGACGGCGTCGCGGGGGATCGTGGGCATCGATGCGTTTTTTTAGAAAAAGCGCGGGCAAAGCGCAAGCGCTTTCGCCGTCACGCGACGGTCACAATCAATTTACCGCCGCGCAATGGCTTTCGGGCGATCCCCGGGTTAACATGGCGTCAACAATAATAAAAAAGGCCGAGAACCCAAGGAGAAACCCCATGAGCCCCACAAAGTTCAACGCGGACGCCGTGCGCGCCGCGCTGAGAACCGCCGAACGACGCCTGGCGGAGACGTTAAAAGACCTGGAATCCAACGACATGGACGACGCCGCCGTGGCCGAACGGTTGAGGCAAATCGGACAGGACCTGCGCCGGTTGGCGCCGGCGGCTTGACCGTGACCCGGGACTCGGAAACGACCGCGGCCCCCCTGTCGGCAATCGCCGTGTTGGAAAAAATGCGTCCCCGCAACCCCCAACTGGGGCGCCTGGTGGCGCGCCTGTCGGCGCGCGGCCTCCAGGAGGACGTCATTCATTATTGGAACCGCACCCGCCGATTGCCCGCGGGATTCTTTCGGTTGCCCACCATCCGCCCCGCCCTGGCCGGGGCCGGCCGCCGGGAAGTGCTCGTGTAGCGCGCGGGGCTTCTTCGGGCGCTTGAGGGCCCCCCGCCCCGAGCGCCCCAAAAAGCCCGGCCCGCTTTTCCGTCGAAGACCCCCGTCACGCCGCCGTCACACACAATTGACGGCCCCACAATTCCCTTGCGGGGCGGCGGTGGGATAAAGTGGACGAGCCGGAACGAGACGCACCCGCGCCGCGTTCCGCCGCCACCGGGGGACATCCAAGGACTCAACGGAGCGCCGTTCTTTCGATCATCGATTTGGGCAACCCCAAACTTCGTTCCGGACCCACAAAGTCCCTCTCGCCGACGCACGGATTTTCCAGGCTCGGGGAGGTCGGCGGGGGGTGGAACGAAAAAACCGGACACAGGTCCGGACCACTAAAGGAGGAAGTTCCATGCACTTCACGAAACGATCCACAGCCGTCTTGATGGCCTTCGCCGCGGCGATCACCGCGACGTCCGCCCGGGCGGGAGAAATCACCATCAGCAGCGACAAGCTCGACATCAAAGGCGATCTGCGCCTGCGCCACCAGACCAACGAGGAGACCGCCAATTCCAACCGCGACCGGCAACGCATCCGCCTGCGCCTCGGCATGAACTACACGGTCAATCCCATGCTGGCCGTGAAAACCCAGTTCGCCACCGGCGGCGCCGAGCAGACGTCCACCAACCAAACCCTGGACAGCCTCTCCAAACCGAAGGGCATCTTCCTGGACCTGGCGTATTTGGAACTGAAACCCCTGCCGGGCGCCCACGCGGACACCCTCGTGGTCAGCGGCGGTCGGATGAAAAACCCCCTGTGGCAGACCTACAGTTCCGACTTGGTGTGGGATTCGGACCTCAACCCCGAAGGCCTCGGCGAAAACGTCAAGTTGTCCTTGGCGGGCTTTGGCCGCGTGTTCGTGAACGCCTCCCAATGGGTGGTGAACGAAAAGAAAAAAGTCGCGGACTCCGCCTCGCTCGCTGGGAACCGTCCCCAGTACGTGTTTTCGACCCAAGCCGGGGTCATCCTGCCCGCCCCGATGGATTCCCGCTTCACCTTGGCGGGGTCGATCCATGACTGGGTGAACGAAACCGATCGGGCGTTCGGCGATGGAGTGAGCGGTTCGACCAACCTCCTTATATCCACCACCACCGACAAGTTGGCGAACGATTTCCGCGTCATTCACATTGACGCCGAATGGTTCACCACGATCCCCGGCGTCGACCTGCCTTTGTCGATCCAGGGCGCCTTCGTCAAGAACACCGCGCACCGGGACAACTTGTTCGCCAACAACGACAAGCGCGACACCGGCCACCAAGTGGGGGCCATTCTCGGCAGCGCCAGCAACCCCAACTCCTGGGAAATCGCCTACTTCAACAAGAGCGTGGACCAGGACGCCGTGGTTTCGGACGCCTCCGACTCGGACTTCCCCGGCACGAACCGGAAAGGCAACATCTTCTGGGTGGCCTACGCGCCTTGGAAGAACCAACAGGTGAAGGTGAAACTGTTCCAGACGTCGATCATCGAAGGGGCGGAAAAGGACATCGACACCCTTCAACTCGACTGGCAGGTGAAGTTCTAATACGTCACGCGCCGCTCACGCGGCCGTCACACAAACGTCACATTGAAGACTTAATATAATGACACAGGAGAAAAACATGTTGAAATCCACTCTGCGCGGTCTCGCGGCCTTCGCCCTGCTGTTGGGCGCCCTGCCGGCGGCCGCCGAAAAAAAGATCGTCAAAATCGACGGCTCCAGCACCGTCTACCCCATCACCGAGGCCGTGGCCGAGGAGTTCATGAAGGCCAACAGCGACACCCAGGTCACGGTGGGCATCTCGGGGACCGGCGGCGGGTTCAAGAAGTTCTGCCGCGGGGAAACCGACATCTCCGACGCTTCGCGCCCCATCCTCCGCAAGGAAATGGACGCCTGCTTGGACGCCGGCATCCAGTATTACGAACTGCCGGTGGCCTTCGACGCCTTGACCGTCATGATCAACCCCAAGAACAATTGGGCCGACACCATGACCGTCGCCGAACTCAAGAAAATCTGGGAGCCGGCGGCCCAAGGGAACGTCACCAAATGGAGCCAGGTCCGCGCCGGTTGGCCGGAGAAACCGCTGAAACTCTACGGCGCCGGCTCCGATTCGGGGACCTTCGACTACTTCACCGAAGCCATTGTGGGCAAGGCGAAGTCCAGCCGGGGCGATTTCACGGCCTCCGAGGACGACAACGTCCTGGTGCAGGGCATCGCGTCCGATGAAACGGCGCTCGGCTATTTCGGGTTCGCCTACTACGAAGAGAACGCCGACAAGCTGAAGGCCGTCGCCGTTGACGGCGGCAAGGGCGGGGTTCTTCCCTCCATGGCGACCGTCAAGGACGGCTCCTACCAGCCGCTCGCGCGCCCCATCTTCATCTACGTTTCGAAGAAATCGGCGCGCAAACCCGAGGTCAAGGCGTTCGTGGACTTTTATCTGCAAAACGCCGCGGCGCTCGTGGAAGAAGTGAAATACATTCCGCTCCCGGCCAACGAATACGCCGCGATCGCGGAACGGTTTCAAAAGGGCCAGACCGGCACCGCCTTCGGCGGCAAGGCCGAAATCGGCGTCAAAGTCGGCGACCTGCTGAACCGTCGCCCGAAACTCTAAACACCGAGGTCCCGCCCCCGGGTTCCGGCCCGGGGCGCGGGGCCCTCGCGGCGTTTCTCATCGGGGAACGCCGCGAGGGTTAACATGGAAATGCAAACGGAAGAGAAAATCACCCCTTTTACCCGCATCTTCCTTGCGAAGAAGCGGAAGGAGTCCGTGTCGCCGGACGCGGACCATCCGGCGGCCCTTTCCCCCTTGCCGCCGTTGCCGCCGCGGTCCTCCACGCGGGGTTTTCGCCGTTTTCAGGAAAAGGCCATCCAGTTCCTTCTCTTCCTCGCCGCCGCCTCTTCGATCGCCATCACCCTCGGCATCGTCTGGATCCTGGCCTACGAGTCCTTCGGCTTTTTTCGTCATGTCCCACTCATGGATTTTCTCACGGACACCCAGTGGACGCCCCTTTTCGACGACGCCCATTACGGCATTCGCCCCCTGGTGACCGGCACTCTGGTGGTGGCCGCGGTGGCCCTGGCCCTGGCCCTGCCCGTGGGCACCATCACCGCCATCTACCTGTCGGAATACGCCCCCCACCGGGTCCGGGAGATCGTCAAGCCCTTTCTGGAATTGTTGACCGCGGTGCCCACGGTGGTGTTCGGTTATTTCGCCCTTCTTTTCGTCACCCCCCTCCTGCAAAAGCTGATTCCCTCCCTCCCGGGCTTCAACATGCTCTCGGCGGGGCTGGTGATCGGCGTCATGATCATCCCCTACGTGAGCTCGCTTTCGGAAGACGCCATGCGGGCCGTGCCCATGCATTTGAGGGAAGCGAGCTACGCCATGGGAGCCACGCGGTTTCAAACGTCGGTGCGGGTCGTGACCCCCGCGGCTTTCAGCGGCATCGCCTCGGCCTACGTGCTCGCCTTCTCCCGCGCCATCGGGGAGACCATGGTGGTGGCCATCGCCGCCGGCATGCAACCCCGGCTGACGGCGAACCCCCTGGAACCGGCCGCCACGATCACCGCCTACATCGTTCAAGTGGCCCTGGGAGACCTGCCCCACGGCAGCATCGGGTACCAAACCATCTTCGCCGCGGGCCTGACCCTGATGCTCATGACCTTGGTCTTCAACGTGGCCGGTCACCTGTTGCGCAAAAAGTTTCGGGAGGTGTACTGATGGACGCCGCCGCCCTCCGCCGCGGCATCGTGCGGCGAAAAAAGAAGGACGCGCTTTTCGCCCTCGTCGGGCTCGCGGCCACCCTGGTGGGGCTGATCACGCTCCTGGCGTTGCTCATCGACCTGGCCATCGACGGCGTCGGCCGCATCAACCCCGGGTTTCTTTCCAATTTCCCCTCGCGCTTTCCGGACAAGGCCGGGATCCTGTCCGCTTGGGTGGGCACGGCGATCGTCATGTTCGTGACGGCCCTTTCGGCGGTGCCCCTGGGCGTGGCGGCCGGCGTTTATTTGGAAGAATACGCCCCCAAAAACCGCCTCACGTCCCTCATCGAAATCAACATCGCCAACCTGGCGGGCGTGCCGTCCATCGTGTACGGGCTGATGGCCCTGGGTATTTTCGTTTACAAATTCAACCTGGGCCAAAGCGTGATCACGGCGGGGCTCACTTTGGCGCTTTTGATTCTGCCCATCGTGATCATGGCCACGCGGGAGTCCATTCGCGCCATCCCGTCCTCCATCCGGGAAGCGGCCTTCGCGGTGGGCGCCACGAAATGGCAAATGGTGCGCCACCACATCCTGCCCTATTCGGCGGGCGGGATTTTGACCGGGGTGATCATCGGTCTCTCCCGGGCCATCGGCGAAAGCGCCCCCCTCATCACCGTCGGCGCGCTCACTTTCATCGCCTTTCTGCCCCCGTCCCCCGTGACGGGGTCGTTTCCCTTCATCAATTTCGAATGGTTGAAATCCCCTTACACGGTTCTTCCCATTCAGCTTTTCAACTGGGTCTCGCGGCCCCAAAAGGCCTTTCACCTCAACGCCGCCGCGGCGGGCCTGGTCCTCATGACCATGACCCTGGCCATGAACGGCCTGGCGATCGCCATCCGATATCGTTTCCGAAAGAGGATCAAATGGTAGACACCCTCACCGCTCCCCCGACGTCCGGCCTGGCCATCAAAGCCGAAGTCGACCGACTGAGTTTTTATTACGGAGCTCACCAAGTGCTTAAATCGGTGACGCTCTCTGTCCCCGAAAAAAAAGTCACCGCGCTCATCGGCCCCTCGGGCTGCGGCAAGACAACACTGCTGCGCTGTTTCAACCGGATGCACGACCTCTACCCGGGGAACCGCTACGACGGGGCCATTCGGCTTTCCCCCGAGAACACCAACATCCTCGACCCGGTCATCGACCCCATCGAGGTCCGCATGCGCATCAGCATGGTGTTCCAAAAGGCAAACCCGTTCCCCAAGACGATTTTTGAAAACGTCGCCTATGGCCTGAAGGTTCGGGGGAACGTGAAAAAATCGGAGGTCAAAGAGCGGGTGGAGCGCGCCCTGCGCGGGGCGGCCCTTTTCGATGAGGTGAAAGACCGCCTGCACTCCCTGGGCGGCAACCTTTCCGGCGGACAGCAACAGCGCCTGTGCATCGCGCGCGCGCTCGTGACCGACCCGGAGATCATCCTGTTCGACGAGCCCACCAGCGCCCTGGACCCCATCGCCACCGGCAAGGTGGAGGAACTGGTGGCCGAGCTCAAACAGCGCGTGACCATCCTCATCGTCACCCACAACATGCAGCAGGCCGCGCGGGTGTCGGATTTCACGGGCTTCATGTACCTGGGCGAATTGGCGGAGTTCAACCGGACCGAGCGGGTTTTCACCAACCCTTCCAACAAATTGACCGAGGATTACATCACGGGGAGATTCGGATGAGCGAGCGACATTTTGACGGAGATTTAAAGGACCTGGACCGGCGCCTGTTGGCCATGGGCGCCCTCTGCGAAACGATGATCCAAAAAGCGGTGAAGGCCCTCATCGACCGCAATCCGGAGCTGACGCAGGAGGTGTTTCGACACGAGGAGGAGGCCAACCGCTTCCACATCGAGATCGACGACATCGCCATCAAGCTCATCGCCCTGCACCAACCCATGGCCGGGGACCTCCGCTTTTTGGCCGCCGCCATGAAGATCAACAACGACCTCGAGCGCATCGCCGACATGGCGGTCAACGCCTCCCAAACCGCCTTTTATCACCTTTTCAAGGAGCCGCCGGTGCCCCAAATCGCCATGGTGCAAAACATGGCCGAAGTCGCGCAAAGGATGTTGCGCCACAGCCTCGAGGCCTACGCCACCCGCGATGTGGATCTGGCCCAACGCGTGCTGGCCGAGGACGCCGAGGAAGACCGGCTCAAGGCGCAAGCGCTGAAGGACCTTATTTCCCTCATCCGCTCCGATCCACCGCGTTCGGAGGCCTTCGTCGAGTTGATCCTTTTGTCCAAAAACATGGAGCGCATCGGCGACCACGCCACCAACATCGCCGAAGACGTGGTGTTCATGGTCCTGGGCAAGGACATTCGCCACCAAGAGGACGCGGCGGTCTCTTAAGGCCGGGGGGCCCTGTGCCGCGCTTTCTCCCCACGCTTCCCCATCTGTTGAGTTCGCCCGGGCGCCCCTTCATCCAGCGGGATCTGGGGACCCTCCAATTCAACGAGCGCGTGCTCGCCGAGGCGCGCACCAGCTCGAACCCTCTCCTGGAACGGCTCAAGTTCCTCGCGATCACCTCCTCCAACCTCGATGAATTTTTCATGATCCGCTACGCTTCCCTGGACCGGTCCATCCGCGGTCAGAAGAACCGGCGGGCCGCGCGGCACCTGCTGCGGACGCGGGACGCGTTGCTGGAAATGGTCACCGCCTTCGCCGCCAAACAAGCGGAGACCTTCGACCTGCTGGCGGGGGCCTTGGACGCCAAGGGACTGCGGCTCATCCGGCGGGCCGGAGCCAACACGCCGGAATTCCTCCAAGGGCGGGACCTCTTCCACCGGGAGATCCTCCCCCACCTCCCCCCGCCCGAACCGTTCCGCCCCAGCCGATTGGGCGGTCTGGAAAATTTGAAAAGCGCCCTGGTGTTTCCCTCCGGCCTTTGGGTCGCCGTCTCGCGTCGATTGGCGCCGGTCCATCTCCACGAAGGGGAGGACGGCGTCGTCCGGGTTTTCTTTTTGGACGATCTCCTGTTGACCCACGCGGCGGAGGCTTTTCGATTAAAAGACGGGCCGACCCTGTTGCGCCTCACGCGCGACGGGGACATTCCCGTGGAACTCTCGGAGGAGGACCCCTCCGCCGTGCCCGACATCATCCGTTCGGGGGTCGGATCGCGGGACCGGGGTCGCCCGGTCCGCCTGCAATACGAAGGGGAGACCCCCCGGGACCTATTGGACCACTGCGTGGCCGCCCTGCGCCTCTCGCCGCGTCAGGTCCACCCCGCTCCCGGCAGTCTCTTCTTGTCGGGACTCTGGTCCGTCCTGGGGCGTTTGCCGGAACGCCTCCGACAGGACCCCGACCTCTCCCTCCCCGTCCCGACACCCTTCCTGTTGACCTCCCTCGCGTCGCCCGAGCGCATTTTCGCGGAATTGAAAAACCGGGACATCCTCCTGCACCACCCCTACGAGAGTTTCGAGGGGTACGTCAACTTCATCCGGGCGGCGGCCGCCGACCCGCGCGTGACTTCGATCCAACAAACCGTCTACCGTATGGACGCGCTGTCCCCGGTGGTCGCGGCGCTCAAGGCGGCCGCGCGGGCGGGGAAAAAAGTCCGGGTGGTCATCGAACTGCGCGCGCGTTTCGATGAGATGAACAACCTGCGGCTGGCCGAGGAACTGCGCCGGGAAAAAGTGGACGTCGCCTTCGGCCTGAACCGCCTCAAAGTCCACGCCAAGATCGCGCTGGTGACCCGCCGCGAGGAGGACGGGGAACGTTTGTACAGCCATTTGTCGACAGGCAACTACAACGCCGCGACCGCCCGCGCCTACGAGGACCTGGCGGTGTTGAGCGCCCGGCCGGAATTGGGGGAGGACGCCCGCCTCTTTTTCGATGCCCTCCATCGCGGCGAAACACCCGCCGGTTTCAAGACACTGGTCCCCGCGCCGGCGCGCCTGCACCGGCTGATGTTGCAATTGATCGAAAACGAAACGGCCGCCGCCCGGGCGGGGCGCCCGGCGGCGCTCTTCGCCAAGGTGAACGCGCTCGTGGACGAGGGGCTCATTGAAAGCCTTTACCGCGCCTCGCAGGCGGGGGTCAAAATCGATTTGATGGTGCGCGGGGCCTGTTCGCTCATCCCGGGGGTGAAGGGGCTCAGCGACAACATCCGCGTGCGGTCGATCGTCGATCGCTACCTGGAACACAGCCGCATTTATTATTTCGGTCACGCGGACCGGTTGTATCTGTCGAGCGCGGATTGGATGCCGCGCAATTTCTTCTCCCGTTTGGAAATCGCCTTTCCCGTGTTGGACGATCGTCTGCGGCGGTTCCTGCGGGAGGTCGTGATTCCCACTTACCTGGCCGACACCGTGAAAGCGCGGGAGCTCACCCCCCAGGGAACGTGGCGCAAAAGGCCCTCCGGCCCCAACGGCGTGCGCGCGCAATTTTTTTTCGAGGACATGGCCCGCCGCGGATACCACGGCACACCGCTCCAATGGAACCCCGCCGGTGCCTCAACGTAACCTGATCCTGCTCCGGCACGCCCACCGATCTTTAAAAAACCCCGCGGCGGACAATGGTCTGAGTGGGAAGGGAAAAAAGCAAGCGAAACGGTTTCGAAAGGATTTCCTACGGGAATTCGGGCCGGACGCCCGCCCACGCTTTCTGTCCAGCCCCAAACGGCGCTGCGTGGAGACACTGGCCCCTCTCGCGAAACGGCTGGGCCGGACGGTTCAGACGAATGCCGATTTGAGGGAACGGGACCCGGACGAGACCGCGTTGGAATTCCGAGCCCGGGTGGCGGGCTTCCTGCGGGGGTTCCCTCGGCGACCGGGGCGGTTGGTCGTCCTTTCGACGCACGGGGATTGGGCGCCCCTGGCCCTGCGGATTTTAACCGGCGCCCGGGCCCGCTTCGCCAAGGGCGGTTGGGCGTGGATCGAACCGGGGAACCCCTCCCCCCTTACCGCGCTCGTCCGGACCGGGCGATGAGGGAAAGGCCGAAGATCTTTTCGAAGAGCTCTTTTTTCTGTTCCACGCGCAGAACCGCCAAATCCACGGCGGATTGTTCTCCCCCCAAATCCAAGCGGACCCGGCCCCGTTCCCGTCGGACCGCACGAAGCACGACCAGGTGAGCCCGGGATTTCTCCAGGGCGTCCACAATACGCAGCAACGCCAAAAGCTTGAAAAACGCCGATCGCCGGACCGTCTCCTCCAGGGGGATTTCTTTGCGATCCAACTTTCCCCCCTTGTGCCAGAGAACCAATTGCCCGATGAATTCCCGTTCCCAGGGATCCAGTCCCGGCAAGTCGCCGTTCTTGACCATGTAATAGGAATGCCGCTCGTGGTGGACCGGACTGACGGCCTCGCCCGCGTCTTGAACCCACGCCGCGGCCACCAAATAATCCCGCCAGGGCCGGGCCAATCGGTGCAAAGGCGCCAAACGGTCGAAAAGGGCCCGCGCGAAGGACTCCACATGACGGAGATGCCGGGACGGCAAACCCCACCGGACCGCCCGCTCGAAAACATCCTTCAGGTGGAAATCGAGGGCCGACCCCGCCCCGCGAATGGCCCGGGCCTCCTCTTCCAGCATGCCGTCCCGGAGGGCGAAATCGGTCGTTTCGACACGGTCGGCCCGGACGGCTCGCACAATTTCCTCCAGAACGACCGCCCCCGCGAGGATGGTGTCGATCCGTTTGGGATCCATGGCGGGGACGCGGGCCAGCCCCACGCGGCCGAGACGGGCGAACCGGTCCGCCCAACGGCGGAGGGCCTCGGCGTCAAGGACCGATCCGCCGTCCGCTCGGTGGACGCGGTCCAGGGCGCGCACCGTGCCCGCCGAACCGATGACCCGGGCGGCCCGGGGCCAACCGCCCCGGGGAGCCCCTTCGGCGAGCAGGCTGCGGATGTGCCGCCGCAATTTGACGAGGGGAGCGTTCTCGCCGCCGGCGCGGGCCGGGGGAACCGTTTTGAGAAAAACCTGCTGAAGCCGGGCCACGCCCAATTTAAAACTTGTGGAGCGGAGAATGCGTCGGCCCCGGCAAAGGGTCACTTCGACACTGCCGCCGCCGATGTCCACCAGGGCGACCCGGTCGCGCGCGTCGCGTTCCTCGTGGGCGAGGATGCCCTGGGCGATGAGCCGCGCTTCCTCTTGACCGGAGATCACGCGGACGTCGATGCCGGTCCGCCGCTTGATCGTCGCCAGGAAAATGTCGCTGTTGGCGGAATCCCGCAGGGCGCTGGTGCCGAAAGCCGTGACGCGCTCCACCCCCAGGTCCCGGATGGTTTTTTGGAAACTTTCAAAAGCCGCCAGCGCGCGGTTCATGGCGGCGCGACCGAGGCGTCCGGTTTGAAAAACCCCCTCCCCCAGCCGCACGGCCAACCGTTCGCGGTGCAAGCGGCGGGCCTCGCCCCCGGGACCGAGGTCGACGACATCGAAACGCACCGCGTTGGTGCCCAAATCAATCAAGGCGAGTCGCATGTTCTCGACGGGATTATAGCCGTTTCGATCAGGCGCTGGTGGCCACGACCCGGGCGGCTTTGAGCGCCCGGCGGGCGAGGTCCAACAGGTCCACGGCCATCAGTTCCCCGCCGACCCATTCCAGGAGGAGCACCCGGTAGGACAGATGGGTGCGGTGGGGGTTGATCAAAATGGCCGTGGGATCGGCGGTGAAAAGGTTCAGGGTTTTCCCCCGGGTCGTCGTGTTGGGCAGGGCGGCGATGACGGCCTCGGGGGTAAACCGCTCCTCCGGCAGGACGACGACCCGGCAGGCCGCGAGGTAGGCGTCGAAGGCGGGAAACCCGCTCACCCGCCGTCGAAGAAGGTTCTTGATCCGGGTTTCATCGGCCCCGCGGCCGTTGACGATCAGGACGTCCCCCGCGTCCGCGCCGGGGCGGAACCGTTTGGCCCGCTCGATCAAATGCTTTTCCAGAACGGGGCGCCGGGCGGCCCCCTCGCCGGCCCCGGGCAAAAATTCACTGACACGAATCATCGTCAGTTCGGCCTCCGCGTCCCCCGCGGGAACGCCCGAAACGCCTTTCAGCAACCCGGCCAATTTCCGGGCGCCGTTCGACCATTCCCCGGCCCCGCCGACCCCGGCCACGCCCCAGAGGGCGCCGAGGGTTCCCAGCAGGGCGTCCCCGCCGGAACCGTCCGGCAAAGGCCGGCCCATCATGCCGCGCAAATACCAAACCTGGCGGAACTCCGCGGCGGGAACGACCCCGCGCCGGTGCGCCTTCCACGCGCGGGCGATTTGGTGGGCCAGGGACAACTCGGCCACTTCGTCGACGCGGGCCCGCCCTTCGCCGCGCGGGTCCGCCGCGCGCCGCGCCATTCGCCGCGCCCGGGTTTCTTCGGCTTTGGCCACGTCCGCGCGCAACCACGACAGGCTCAACCGCCCGGCGAGATCGTCCTCCAAAGGCAATTCAGCGGCCGCCCGCACGAGCAGCCGCGTCAACTCCCGCTCGGCCGCGGCGTTGCGTCGGTCGGACGACCGAACCGCCGAAAGAATCTCCGCGAGGGCGGTCACCGTTTCCTCCGGATGGGACCAGGATTCCGTCGTCACGTCGACCGCCGTCGACCGCCGGGGCGATCGCCCGGGCGCCGCGGCCGAAACCGGGGCGGGCGTTGTTCCCAAACGCAGAGCGATCAGGTCATCCACGAACAACTCGAAAACGGTCAAGAAAAACGCCGGGATCAGCAACAACGCCGGGGCGAACACCAAAGCCCCGGCGGATCCGAAGGCCTGCACCAACCCACCGTAATTCACGAAGAGAGCCACGGGAAGAAGGGCGATTTTGACCCCCCTCAGCGCTTTTCCGCCCGTCAGCCGATCGACCGCCCACCGGCCGACGCGGGAGAAAAACGTCCGGGCGGCGGCCGCCGCCCCCCCGAAACCCCGCCTCCCGTGTTGGGAAATGGAAACACCCGCCACCGCCGCGACGGCGGGCGCGGAACCGGTCCAAGCCGCGTCGACAACAGGCGATGGGAAACCGGCCGGGGCCAGCGACAGCGCCCCGAGAAGGAGGACCGCGTTCACGCTCCCCTTTGTGGCCTTTCGCCACCCCACGGCCGGACCCGCGGAGGGCGCCTCGACCGGGCGCACGGTGCGTCTAACGGGAACTGTTCCAAAGACGGCGACGTCCTTCTCCCCCTTCGGCCCCGTCGAGAGCATTCCCCCCAGCCAGGATTGGAACACCGGGGTGGGCACCGTGCCGCGCAATCGGTCGGGCAGCAACGGATCCAGAAAATCCTGTAAGTCGTCCGACTCCCCCAAGGCCAGCCCCCAAAGGCGCGCAAAATGAAAAATCTCAGCCGTCGGCCGGAATCCCGCCCGGCGCGTCTCGATCGCCTCGGCCAGTTGGAGGATTAAAACCTTCGCCGCCGCGCGGGGGATCGACCCCGCCGCATGAAAATCGATATCCCCTCGGTTTGGTTCGTTGTCAACAGGGGCAAGCGCCGCCGTCTCCGATTCGGCACGCGCAAGGAGCGCCGCCCATGCCGCCGCGGACCCCGAACGGTTCCGCGCCCGCAACGCTTTGATCTCCATCGCCAGCACGGCGCGCGCCTTTTCGAAGGAGAGACTTTCCTCCGTGACATTGACCCACTCCCGGGACCTCTTGTGGGGAGCGGAGGTGCCGCGTCCGAAGATGTGTTTCACATTCAGAAGAGCCGCCCCCACCAAAAACCCCCCCATTAATCCCAAGGCTCCCTGGGCCCAAGGACCGGAGGGAATTCCCCCTCGCAGCAATTCCAAACGGTCCCGGGCCGTTGCCCAGACCCCCCCCTCGAAATCGGCTCCACCGGCCCACGACATCCCCGTGCCCATCAAGGAAAAAAGAGCGATCCCCCCCCCACGGCGGCCAAAACCCTTCCCCCGCGACGATTGAACAATGCTCCCCACTGACTCACCACGCGACGCCACAGCCCCCCCTGGGAAAGGGAGGCGCCGGCCACCGCGGCGACAAAGGGGACGGGCCCGCCCCAGGCCGACTCCACGGCGGCCCCCTTGGACCCCGCCGCGGCCATCGCGGGAAAAAACATCCCCAACAATAGAAACGCGTGGACGGTTCCGTTCCGAACCACGCGCCGAATCCGATCGCGCCACCGGGGCGCGTCGGGGGGCTCGGTCCCCGGATCGAACTCGGCCTCGTCCTGTTCCACGGCCGCGTCGACGCTCGCGTAGAGGGATTCATCCACAAAGGCGGCGTTGAGGGAAAAGGTCGGGCGGGCCTCCTCACGGAAGGTCGCGGCGAGGGCGTTGGCGGACCGGTTGTTGAAGTGCTGGATCGCCTCGGGCAGAGGGTCGCTCAAGAACCCGTGTCCGGAAAAATACACGTTGATTTTGTGGCTCACTTCCGCGTCGCGGGCCTGGGCGATGCAGAGGGGCACCAAGTAGTAGGTCATGAGGTTTAAAGACGGCGGGTCCAAGTTCGCCTCCGCGGGCAACGAATCGCTCCGGGCGATGACATCCTTCAAAAACTCGTGGTGCGCGGCCGCCGCCGCGGCGTCGAACGCGTAGAAACCCTCCCCGGAAAATGCCTGGATTTGTTTCAAGCGGTCGTTCCGCAGGTCGTAGACCCGGTTCGTGTGTTCCTCCGCCAGAAGGCCCAGCGTTTTCTCAACGCGGGACCGGCGAATCAATTTAATCGGCTTCTCGAGCGAGGCGATGACGGCGCCGAAATTGAAGCGGTCCATGTCCTCGCGGTTCACCCACTGGGTGTCAAGGGTGACCCCGGTGCCGGCCGAAACCCGCACCGGCCCCACGTAGGCGCGGTCGGCCCAACGCAGGGCGAGCCCGCCGCGTTCTCCCCCCTCGGTCCGGGCGCGGGTCGCCCGGTAGGCGTTCATGACCGCGAGGTCGAAAATCGTCCGGGCCCCGAGAGCTCCCGCCCCCAGGCGGTTCGCGAACAACGGGAGACCCGCCAGGGGCTTGTTCATTCCTTCGACGGCCCCGCCCTTGGCCACCAGGGTCGCCGCGTTCAACGTCCAGGGGGCGCGGCCTTTAAGGCGGGGGTGCCGCTCGGCCAGGGATTTGTACTCCTCCGATAACAGGTACGTCCACGCCCGGGCGTAGGCCGCGAAGGAACCGCGGCGGGACGGGACGGTCAAGACCACCACCGGCACCGATGGCGGAAAGAGGTTGCGGTCCTGCGATCGGGATTCAAAATAAGCCCGCTCCTCCTCGTTTTGGGCGATCAAGAGAACGATGTCCGTGGACGGTTCCCCCGCCGCCAACTCCTCCCGAAGGGCGTTCTCCGCTTCCTGGAAGTGAAAGCGCGCGAAGTCGCGGTTCAAGTGGAAGGGATCCTCCCCGGCGGATTCGCCGATGCCCTTGAGGCGCCCGTTGACGTGGGGCCGCTGGTTCATCTCTCGCCAGGCCCGCAAGCCCGCGCGGAAAAAACCGTCTCGCCGCGTGCCCAGGGTTTGAATCCGGAACAACGCCATGGTGACGCCCAGCCCGGTGAAGAAAGCCAGCACCGCCGGGAACACCGACACCATGCGGGAGATGGCCACGCTCCAGAGCAAGAGGCTGATCATGGTGCCCCACCCTTTGCGGTGCAGGTCCTTGGCCGACATGTCGGACAATTCTTTCGTTTCGGATTTTTTTTGCAGGGAGTCGAACACGCGGGCCAAATCGGATTTGTCTTGCCCGTCGTACAACCCCGGGACGAGGACGTTCCCCAAGGACACCACGGAGAGCCCCTCCGCCCGTTCCCAGAGCGTGCGCCCCGGCCGCGTGTCGTCGGTCAACATCCGTCCCCGGTATTCTTCGACGGTTTGACGGATCATGGGGCGGACGCCGCGGACAAACCGCAAAACCGCGCCCAATTTCTTTTTTTCAAACCAAGAGTCCCGTCGATCGAAATTGGACAACGCCCAATGGGCGACGCTGGCGGGGACCAGGGCGTGGGCGGTTTTCAAGCCGTACAACTGATAAAGGAAGAATTTTTCCCGGGTGTCCACCAGACGGTCGCGGGTGTTTCCGACGGCGAAACCACCGGTTTCCAAGCGCCGATCGAGGAGGCGCACGGTACGCTCCGACAAACGCGCGATGGCGCGGTAGGCGTCGATCCGTTTTTCCATTTGCCCCCGGTCGGACACCGCGGCGGGGGTGACCCGGTTGTTCAATATGAGCGCGTGAACGTTGTTGGCGAGCCATGAGAGGTCCTCCTCGCTCAAGGTCTCGTTCTGTTCCAGCCGGTCCAGGAGGGTGATCCAGTCCCGCACGCGGGCCTCGTTCTTTTCAATGGCCGCCAGGTCCACTTCTTTGTCGCGGAACCAAACGTAATAGACGGCGCCCAACAAACCGGTGCCCAGCGCGGCAAGCACCGGCCACTGCCCCACCAGAAACGCCCGCGTCTGGTCGACCAATTCCGCCGCGTCGAACCAAGAGAACATCGCCGGACCCCAATCCGCCACCCCGGGAACAAGCGAGAGGGCCGCTATCCCCGTGGCGGCCAAGAGGAACGACGTGAGGGGATCGCGCCCTTTCCCCGTCGCGGGGTGGAGGACCTCGGCGATCGCGGCGATTCCCTCCCGCGCCGATTGTCGCGCCCGATTCCAAGCGCGATGGAAGGCCCCCCCCCATCGACGATGGCTGTAAGCGCGGCCGCCCCAGGCGGTGAGGAGCAACAACGCGGCCGCCACCGTGGCCACGAACCCGGCGCTCGGGGCGGGGAAAACCGAATCCCCGCGGGCGTTCGTGGACGGCAAGGGGACGGTGGACCCCGCCTCCGCGGGAGCGGCCGTGTCGATTCCGGCCCCCGCGACCGCGGGGGGGGGCGACCGGCGAAATGGACGGAGAGAGGGGGAGGCTCGCCGTTCCGTTGTCCAAGGGGACGATGCCCGGCACGGCATCGGCCGGACGTCCCCCGGACAGGTCCGCCGGAGGCGCCACATTCGTCGGAGAATCCACCGACACCGGGGCCGGTGTGGCCATGTAAAGCGTTTGGGGGTGGATGAGATCGGGGTTCGTGAGCCCGTTCAGCTCCGCCATTTCCTTCACCTTCGCGGCGATGTGCGGGTTGGAGGGGTTTCGTTCCCCGCCCGTTTTCAAAACGTGCGCCGCGGCTCCCCAAAGATGTTCTCCCTTATTGACCACCACGTGAACCCCGGCCGGGCCTTCCACCAGGGTGTAGGCGTGGGCGGGCGACACCGCCGCCAAAGGGATCAAGAAGGCCGCCAGCAGGGCCGCTCCGAACAGTTTGGACCGTCCTTTGGCGAAGAAACCGTGGGGGGATTTCCACCGGCTCCACCAGCGTCCCCACGGGGCGCCGTTCCTGTGGAAAACCGAAACGTCAGAGCCGTTCGACAACCCGTCCAAATCCACCGACACCGAGGTGACGACCGGCCGCGCGCCCGCCACGGTGGGCTCGGGACCCTCCGGAGAGCGGGCGATGACGATGGTCCGCCCTCCGTCCAGAGCGGGAGCGGTTTGGGGATCGCCCGGCGACGCCAGCGCGGACCGAACCAGGGGCCCGAGTTCCCGAACGGCGCGCGCGCGGGGGATCCCATCCGGCGTCAAGGGGGCCAGCCCCGAGGTTTCGGCCAGGGAAACGCGCGGGGACTGGAACAACTCTTCCAAAGGGGTGTGGTCGCGGAAGAAAATATCGAAGGGTCCCCGCGCGGCGTCCCCGGCGTCGCCCAATTTCGGGGCCACGGAGAGGAATTCGATGCCCCGCGCGGCCAAAAGCGCGGCCACCCCGCTGTTGTGAAACCCGCCGGCCACCAACACGACGGGTTCCCCGGCGCGCGCGGCGATTTCGGCGGCCTCGGCCAAGGCGTGGTTACGCGCTTCCGCCAAACGGTAAAACGACTCAAAGACCTCCAAACCGTCAAACCCCGGCGCGGCCACACCGACCGCCGCCAAGCGGCGTTTCAGATGGCCTCGATCGGCCCCCCCGGCCAAGTGGGCCCGCCAATCCGCCGGGGTCATGGAGAGCGCGATGAGGCGGCGCATTTCCCGCAAAGCTTCGTCCAAGGCGCGTAAATCCCGCTCGGGCGGCGTCAACGCCACCGCCGTCCACAGCCGCGCTTCGCGCTCGTTCAATTCGGCTTCCAGCGCCTCCGGGCGCACGCTTTCGGCGAGGGCGGTGTACGCCACGTAGGCATCGAAGGCGGGAAACTCCGCGAGGCGAACCCCCCGCCGCCCGGCGAGGGCGCGGACCCCGGCGTAAAAGGCCCCGGGCGACATCGCCCCGCCGCGAAGGGCCATCGCGTCCGCGGCCAAACTCTGGACCTCCACCGGGTTCAAGCGATCCGCCAGTTGTTCGAGGAACACGCCCCGCTCCCGGGCGGCGGCTTCGGGCGAAAGGGATTTTTCCAAGGCGATCAACCGGACGAAACGTTCCAACGCGCTCCCCGGGGGAGGAGGGGGCAGATTCGGCGCGGCGCCCAAAAAGGCGGCCCGCTCCAGAAACGCGCCCTCACCGGACCACGCGGCGGCT
>Ga0268298_10000831_pt1 | contig 38617 bp, 47 predicted proteins | sample WWTPWeurt_MetaG_FD_194462 | JGI IMG/M metagenome (GOLD analysis project Ga0268298, IMG submission 194462) | Activated sludge microbial communities from WWTP in Nijmegen, Gelderland, Netherland - WWTP Weurt | ecosystem: Engineered > WWTP > Aerobic digester > Activated sludge | place...
GCGCGCCCCCTCCTCACCCACGTTTGCCACGAACCACACATCATGCTGCAGTTCCACTCCGCGCTCGCGCATGGCCCAGAGGATGCCGAACAACGCCGCGACCCCGATGGAATTATCACCGAGTCCCGGCCCGAACGCCTTGCCCGCTTCTTTCCGGACCTGCAAGTTGGTCCCCGCCGGAAAGACCGTATCCAAGTGGGCGGAGACGATCAGCGGTTTGGCGCGCTTCTGTTTCCCCGGCAGCCGCGCATAGAAATTCCCCAGCGAATCCATGGAGACATCTTTGAGTCTCTCGTGAATGAACAAACCGCGCACAAACTCACCACGCGGTCCCTCCGCAAAGGTTGGCGCAGCAACTTGCTGGATCTGAATGGCAAGGTCAAGGAGTTGGTCGGCAAGGGTCATGGTGTTCGCTCGTCAGGTTGAGTTGTGGTTGATGTGGTTGGATGAAGATCAGACAGGACAATCGTAAATCAAAAATAAAAAATCGTAAATCGTGTTCTTATACTTCTCGCGCCATCTCTTGCAGCGCGAACAGACGCGCATCCGCAAGGCCGGGCATCACTTCCAGCGGATAGAACGGCCCGCTGCCCTCCAGTTTCAACGAGGCCGAAACGTTGCCATACAAGGCCGCCATGAGCGGGTCGTTGGTGCGCTGCAGCCCGGCCAGGAAACCACCGCAGAAGGCGTGCCCCGCCCCGGTCGGGTCTGCGACGCGCGCAGGGTAGGCGGGAATCTCATAGCGATGTTTGCCAGGCGAGTCATAGACCAGCTGCCCAAGCATCCCGCGTTTGATGACCACGATCTCCACATCGTATTCGCTGACCTTGGCAGCCATCTCCCACAGGTCATTGGTCTCGCCCCAAAAAAGTGCGCGCAATTCCTCTTCAGAAGGTTGGAAGACAGTGAGCCCCTGCAACAGCACGCGCAGATCGCGCCAGCGCGAAGATTTCATATACCCCGGCGCAGGGTCAAGGCTGACGATCTGGTCTGCCCCCCCTTTGAAGAGCCCCACCAATTGACTCTGGCTGGTAAAGTCTAATGGACAGAGGTGGATGTATGGAATGCTGCGATAAGCGGAAGGGACTTCACGAGCGGTGGGCGACAGCGGGTCGGACTCGCGCGGGTTCTGAGCCTTGCCATCTGGCGGCAGATATCCAAGCAGCGACTTCGGAAATTCCAATTGACGGCGCGCAAAATGGGAGACGGCATTCGAATGGGTGCGCTCCCCTTTTTCGTTGTAGGCGGTGAAGCGGCGCAGGTCGAGATCGGCGGGCTCGCGCAGCCTGCGGATGCCCTGTACATCAAAGCCGCGCCCTTCGAACTGGTCGAGCCAGGCTTGTGGATACTTTGCATCGATGCGGCCGATCAGGCCGAGGTTTGGGTCCCAAACGGCCAGGCCACCCGCCGCATATAGCAAACTACCTCCGGGCGAATCCAGAAGCGGATTGCCGACCGGAGGCAGAAGATAATCGCGGGACATCTTCCCGGCAATGGCGAAGGTAAGGGTCATTTCCCCAAGTATACCAATTGCATTTTGGCAAAAATCAACGGGCTGTCTTTTTCGTCTTCATCCAGGCAGGTTTGCAGGCTGCCGCCTTTTTGTAAATGGGACAGTCCGGGGTGTGCGCGCCGGGCAGATACCCCGTGGACATGAGGAATTCGTTCACGATCTCGCCGCCGGTGAAGACGAAGGTCTTCTTCAAGACTTGAACGCAATAACTACGGTAAAAGGATAGTGTTGGCAACTGATTTAATCCTATGAGTGTATTATTGGAAATATCAGCCCAAATACCAAGCCGGGCGCTCAGCAATGACAATACTATAAATTGGGCAATCAGGCGTATGAGCACCTGGCAGGTATCCCGTACTCATTAAAAATTCTTTGACTATCTCCCCTCCAGTAAATAGAAATGTGCGTTTAAACAGTTTGGTCCAGTTTTCTAAAGTTTGTGGATGATGGCTATCCAGCCAGCCTTTGAATGACCTATATTCAGTACGCAAGCCCTGGATACGCCGAGCATTTTCAATAGCTGCGTTAACCTTTAGACGGTTCCGAATTATGCCAGCGTCACTTAACAGTCGGGCGCGGTCCGTTTCATCATAAGATGCGATCTCATCAATGTTAAATCGGCTATACGCAAAGCGGAAATTATCGGCTTTCTTCAGTATCGTTATCCACGAAAGCCCAGCCTGGTTGATTTCCAAAATCAAGCGCTCAAATAATAAATTATCGTCTTGAAGAGGAAAACCATATTGCGTCTCGTGATAAACTTTATTATATGTATCTTCGGCGTGAGAATTGCAATAGTCACAGTAAGTTGTCATATTGTTATTTTACCTTCATCCGCGGGAATAGTAATCAGACCGCGACGCCATGAATCCTTGAGGGCAGGAATGCATAAAATCAGACACTTTTCTCCTGTTCTTTTAAAAGTATGAGGCTCAGTTTGAGGGCGAGTTTCAAGTCACCATATCAAACACATAATTGAGGAGTTTTTTGTTGCATCATAGTATATGGTTACTTATACTCATATACATGATATATGCAACCCTGGGCAGATCAGATTTCGGCTTTGAAGCGAAAATTGACGTTTGCGCACGGAAATGTGTAATCTGGCCTACGATAGGATTAATTTTAGTAGGTTTTGTTTTCTGGTATGGCTTCCTGTCGTCAGGGGATGTAGAAGTCCAGTCCGGGTTGATAATCCAACAGCGATTACTTCCCATCGACAGACTCCCCAGTGATGGGGAGTCTGTAATAAGGAACAACGTCGCGCAATTACCTTTGCTTTCGCCATTCGAGAAATTGGAGGGTGGCAAAGATATCCACGCAGATGGCAGTGATGCCGATTGCCCATTTAGCGTCAGTGGTGAAGTTGAAGATAGGGAGCATCAGCAACAGGACACTCGCCAATACCCAGGCGGAGTCGCCAATGACAGTGAAGAGGGTAAAGCTGCGGCTGATCTCCGTGCGTTGGGTATTGAAACCAATCAGTGCCGCGTACCCAAACATGACAATCGCGAGGGCGATCATCAAACCCGACGATGCGCTGAGGAAATCAGCGAGTGGTTTTCTGGCGAGCACGAAGAAAAGCCCGCTGGTGAATGAGAACATGGCGTTCGCGTTCAGGATGTGGTGCAGATTGAATGGATTGTAGGTTGTGTTCATTTTTTGTCTCCTTACCGCCCATTGTAGGAATTTCAAACTGCCATGTCCACGAAAAAGACTGCCATCTACTGCCAAATTGTGGGGCAAATTATCAACCTGCCTTACGGATATCCTCTGCAATCATCCTGGCGGCGGTGTTTTGCCAGTTGTGAAGAGTCCGTTCGGGGACGGAGGTTTGGAACCAATCGAGCGCGGCGCGCGAAGCGTTATCAAGCGAGTCGTAGTCAGCGCGGCGGGTGTAGGGTTTGAGTCCGAGCACGTAGGGGAAGTGGACAGCGTTGTAGTAACGCCATTCATCGGTCGTGCCGAATTTTGCATCCGATTGCGGCTTGAGCTTTTGTATGGATTGCACCAACAATGACTTCAAGGCATGAGCGCGGTCGAGTGGATTTGTGCCTGTGATGACTGGCAGATTCACGAGCGGATTTGTTGCCAACTTGGGCAAGTCACCAAGATGGGATAAAGCGCGTCGCGTAAGACGGGTGAACTGCTCCTTGTCAACTGAATCAGTTTCCAGCGTGGAGAGAAGCGGGAGCGCATCCGCAGTCTGGCGCAGGGTCTGGCGTTCGTTGTTCAGTCTGCGCGGAAGGGTCAAAGAATCCAATAAAGATTGAATCGGATCGGAAAAGGTTTGGGTGAGGATGCCGAAGGTGAGGAGCAGTAAGAGGAGTGATAAGTTATCAGTGAATAGTGCGGTGATGAACGCGAGCGCGCCTGCATAATAAAGATTCGATACGAACGAGTGGACTAGATGCGCGCGGATGGATTCGCCTTCGTCGAAAGCGTCCCAGGCGATGATGGTGGCGCCAAGGAAAAGCAGGTCGAAACCGAGCAATGTCATGCCCCATGAGAGTGGAATCCAATGGAGTGGCAGGATCAACAAGCCCGCGCTGAGCGTGACGAAGAGGGCAATGACGGCGAGCAAGGCAAAGGTGTTCTTGAAATGCGCTGTGATGGCGAGCTTGGCGATCATCCCTGCGCAGAGGACAAGGGCGAGGACGATGAACGCAGCAAACCAGGGGTTAAGTTGCGTGAGAATGGCAAGTGGAATGGATGCAACCAGCCAGATGCGAATTAAGATGGGACGCGTTGGGCTCTCTTCGGGCAGTAGATGTAGCGCCGCACCGATCCATAACAATGCAGGCAGGAGCAGGGTGATGAGGAAAAATTGGTCGAAGATGACTTGCGTGCCAAGTGCAATGGCATAGGCGAGTAAGCCCCAACCTGTGAGGCGGACCGCCATCTTCTGCGAGTTGCGCGCCAGCAGGTATGAGCCAAGCCAGAGGGTAAAGGCGTAGAAGAGGATGGGCATGATGAGTGTGAGAATTATACCCACCTGATTTCTCACACAACATCATTTTGGATAGATGAGATCGTCTCGGATTAGATCTTATTTGGCGCAATCGTCATTGAAGAAACAGGCACATCCTTTTTCGAGGGTTTCACCCCAAACAGAAAGCGCGTCACATTCCAACGCCGTACCAACTCATAGGCGAGTAACGTCAAGGCAGTGGCAACAACAACGATCAGCGGATACTTCGCTGCAACCGGTGCGTCAATTTGAATTACAAAATATCCCGTCACTACACTGAATGTCATGTGCAGTAGATAGAATGGCATGGCTGCTTCACTTGCATAACGCAATACAGCACTCGTTTGATTCAAGAAGCGATGTCCCAAACCAAGCACAGCCAGCGTCAATGCCCAGCGTCCCATTTGATACGTCAAGCCAAGCAGCATCCATTGCCATGTCCATGTGGTGTACTTATCTACTGGCAATATCGTATTGATTGTGGCAGCAACCATCCCGTATAACAATGCAGCCCACGTCAATTTATCAACAGCCATCTGAAAGCGCGCATGGCTTGCAAAAACAAACCCATAAAAGAACATCAGGAAGTAATACAGCGGATTCATCGCTCCAAGGATTCCCGTTGCGGCGGCAATCGTTAATGGGATACCTAACACGGTCAGACTCAGGGGAGTCTGCATCGCTGTTCCCCATCTTTCGATTACGCTTCTGCCTTTTTCTGTTCGCAGCCATTGAAAGATGGGCAGACCAGTCAGAGAAAAAATAAAGAGATACAGGATAAACCACAGATGTGCTGGCGTAAACGCTCCACTCATCCCGTCCAGGTTTTGCAAATCAATATGAAAGAATCCAGCGTAGCCTTCTGGCAGTGAAAGGACTCTGCTGTGTTGAATGTAAACAGTGAAAGGAACAAAGGTCAGAAGACCGAAGATGAGTGGGACAAACAATCGCAGGAAACGTTCACTGACATACTCCCCTGCCGAACGATACCCAAGCGCAAAATATGTAGCCGCTCCTGAAATCACAAACAACATCGGCATGTGCCACATGTGGATAAAACCTGTTAAAGTAGCCAGTGCCGGGCTGTTGACTGAATCCCGGATGTACATGATCGTATATGGTTGCAGTACAAAGATCAATGCCACATGAAAAGGGATGAGCAATAACACACCCAACACACGCAACCAATCGAGGTCGTAGCGGCGTTCCGATAATGAAGTCATGGCAGGTCTCCTAATTACAAAGGCTTTGCTTCAATGGAATGATATATACCCAATACAGACCGTTTGCTTCTTACGATCTTCAACCCTGCCGACAGGACCAATTCCAGAGGGTCTTGATTCCAGCGGCACCCAGCATGGTTCAGGTAATGCTGGTATTCATGGTCATCCTGATATTTTGCCAGAAAACGCAAATTGCTATGACCATGTTCCAGAAGCAGGATCAAGCCGTTCGGTCGGCAGACGCGTTTCATCTCCTGCAAGGCTTGGACTGGGTTTGGAAACGTGCAGGTTGATAGCGCCGAGACGACAGTATCAAAACTGCCATCGGCAAATTCAAGACTTTCCGCATCCATGACTGCAAAATTTGGATTCAGGTTGAGGTTGTCTGCGTTCTCACGGGCAAGTTCCAGCATCTTGGGGCTTAAGTCCACGGCTGTGATTTGGCTGTTCGGTGGGAAGGAAGAAAAATTTTGTCCTGTTCCACACGCCACATCCAAAATTCTTCCACGAGCCTTTGAAAGCAGTTTCTTTCTGAGCCGCGCCACGCCGAGGATGTTTTGGTCGAACCAGATCTTGCTATCGTATTGTTCCGCAACGTCATCGTGTGCTTTTTGCAATTCGTTCAATGTCATTTTCGCGCTGGCAGGGATGCGGCGAGGCGGACATGCTTTCCCGTCACTGGAAGTCATTGTTTTCATGGTTGCTCCTTTTTGTTATACTATGTAACAATTGTTTTGTATTGTAGCTAGCCTTTGGAGCAAGTCAATCATGAACCTGGCGTTGATGTAACATATGTTATAAAAAACTGCATTTTGTAACAAAAGTGGATTACTATGCCAAGAAAATCATCCCCCGTAAACATTGACCCGCGCGTCAAACGCACACGACGTTTGTTCCACGATGCGTTGATTTCGTTGATCTTGAAAAAGGATTTTGCCTCCATCACAATCAGAGAGATCACAGACCGCGCCGAGGTCGCGTACATCACGTTCTATAGGCATTACGAGAGTCTCGATCAATTACTAATTGAAGTGTTGGATGAAGGATTGGTGGAGTTGATGACCCACATCGAAACGCTGGCAAAACAGTCCGATACATCCAGCCTTGAAACGGAAGGCAGGTTGATCTTTGAATATATCGGACAAAAAGCTGATCTCTTTCGCATCCTGCTCAAAAGCCAGAGCATGACGCGTGTCCGCAAAAAAGTTGTGCGGAACATCTCCGCTATTTTCCAAAAATCCTGTGTGCCTTTGGAGCGACTGGGAAATCAAACCACGATCAATATTGCTTCCAACCACATTGCGACCTCTTTACTTTCACTGATCGAATGGTGGTTGGAAAATGATATGAAACCTTCGGCTATCGAAATGGGAAGGGTTTACAAGAGTTTGATTATTGATTCGACAGTGGGGGCGGTAAGCTCACTGGCAAGCCTGACACGATAGACGATCACGCTTTCGCCGACTTTACCAGCCACACATCCATTTCCCCTTTGCCTTTCACATTCACACTGCCACGTGGCTCGCATACAAATTCATCCTTGATGAGATCATAGGTTGCTTGTGTAATCTGAACTGCGCCGCCGAGACCATGCGACTCCATGCGGCTGGCAACGTTGACAGCATCGCCCCATACATCGTAGACAAATTTGCGGCGACCGATCACGCCTGCGATCATCGAGCCTGAGTTGATACCAATACGAAAACTAACACGATGACCGTTGCAAAACTCATGGTTGGCAACATAATCACGCATTTCCAGCGCCATATGGACAAGTGCCTGGGCATGGTCAGGGCGTTGACGCGGCACGCCCGATGCCACCATATAACTGTCGCCAATCGTCCGAATCTTCTCAACATTATATTTATCCAGAAGGGAATCAAAAAAGGAAAAAGCCTCATTGAGTAACTCGACCATTTCCACGGGCGGCAATTGAGCGGAGAGTGGCGTGAATCCGACCATGTCGGCAAAGAGCACACTCGCCTCCGTGTAATGATCCGCTATGGTGCGACTTTCGTTTTTGAGAATAGCAGCAATTTCTTTTGGCAGGATATTCAACAACAGGTTTTCAGATTTGACTTGCTCGTTACGCAGAAGTGCAAATAAGCGATTCTTCTCACTGACGAAGTATGCCAGCAATGTGATGACGATGGCAGAAACGGCGCCAATATTGAGAACGAAAAAGATTGCGACAAGGGTTGGAGAAAGGGAGGAAGAAACCAGCGGATGAAATTCGAGAAAGCCACTGACAACGATCAATCCCAAATATCCTCCCAGCCAGCGCAAGGCATGGCGTGGTTCATCAAACAGGAAGGCACCCAAGGGAGAAATCAGCGACCATAAGATGACTGCGCTCGAATGAATGAAACCGCCCAATGCTGTCATCAGCAAAAATGGGAGAAATAGAATGAGCAAAAGTTGACTGAAGAGGAAGAATCGATAGCGACGGGTCAGGTGGAAGGCGATAACACTCAACGATGAAAAAATCGCATACGAAAGCGGAATCCAGCCTGCTAGTGCTTCACCGAACAGAATATAGAGAATACCCCACAGAGAACCGGCAACGATGAACATGAACGAGCCCAACACCAGCGAGGACTTTTGCAGGCGCACTTCATCGGTATCGTTTGGGTCAAAGCCAACCCGCGATACAAATGGAAGCGTCCGCTGAATCAAGCGTTGGATCATATTATTTCTCCTCAATACTGCTAAAAAACTGCCTGAATTATTGATTCAATCCTTGCGGCAATAACAGTAAATAAATTTCTGTTCCGTTCCAAACGGAGTGTGATGAGTCTCTTTTGTGCTGTCTTTCAATTCAAAGCCTGCTCCAAATTCATCATGCAAACTTGTCGGGCTATAACGCACAACCTCCAACCCACTACACTTATCAGGACCATCCGGGGCGAAGGTGGCAACAATGACATGCCCTCCCTGTTTGACAGAATGTCTTACTGCTTCAACGTATTTTTGGCGGTCTTCGGCTCTTGTAAGGAAATGGAACACGGCTCGATCATGCCAGACATCATAGGCTTGTTCAGGTAATTCTGCCTGAGTAATATCAGCCTCAATCCAATTCACCTCACCGGCGCGTGAGCCAACTCGCTGGCGAGCAAGTTGTAGCGCATGTTCCGAGACATCCAGAACGCTGACGTTTTGAAATCCAGCCGCAAGCAGGTCATCCGCCAGCGTGGATGCGCCGCCTCCGATGTCAATGATATGACCTGTCTTGGGAACATTTGTATTCTGAATGAATTGCAGGGAATACTGCGCATGTTCCTGGTACCAACTGACCTGAGTCGGCGCTTTTGTCTCGTAGATATGTTCCCAATGGGTTTTTGTGTTCATATTAATACTTCTTTCGTGGAGGATAAGTTTAGTCCGGCTGCCAGTTACGATCAATAATTTTCCCACAACTTTAAACTGTGTGCAAATTTCCAGCACTAACAATTTGTGCAGTTTCCGCCTTTGTTAAGTCTGCGCTTCAATCCTGATGTAGGGTTGGCGTATGATTGCCTGTTCGTGTTGACGTTGGGCTGGGGAACAATACGAACGATATGGTTTTCTATCGAGAATGGCAAGCAGCGAGCCTAGATTCTCGCATTAAACTCTCGTCCCATCCTGTGGATTTTTAGGGGTGGGATGTATCAAGTCCAGCCATTTTATGGAACGTCAATTCGGAATCTAAAATTCCTGCTTTTCTACAGTTACTTTGGTTCCACCCGGCATCTCCACCGTGACATCTCCCGGATCATACATGACCGGAGGCTGACTCCATCGAAAGATCCATTTCGAATCCTCCGGACTGGCGTTGACACATCCTCGGGAGGATGGTTCTCCATAATTATTGTGCCAATATGTTGAATGAATAGCCACGCCCGAACCGACAAACAAACTGACCCATCCCACAGCTGGCAGACTCCAACCTGCCGATGCACTTCCTCCGCTCAATGGCAGGGAGATCGCTTTGCGCCAGATCGGAAATTCGCCCACCGGAGTTGCCCACGCATCCACATGATTCCCCCAGGCATCGTAAAGTGCGCCGCTGGAAATGCGCGCGAAATACACCTCATTCTTTCCCTCGAAGCACGATAAGGTTTGGTAATCAATGTTGACCAAGATTCTTTTTTCTTCCGCTTCCGGGTGGATTGGAGCGATTTCATCCATTGTCAATGGATGAAACGCCTCTGCCGGACCCCAGAACAGGTCGCCAGATCCGAAGCGTTCATTTAACCGATACCAGACTCTTCCATCTGCTTCGGTACGAATCTGGTCAACCCAAACGATTTGACTGTACACAAAGCGCGCCGGCAGACCGATGGATTCGCGATATTGGAGCCAGGGCGCGCGCGAGGGTGGGTTATCCAGAATCAAATCCACATAAGGGACAGTGACTTCGACCCACATGCCAGCTCCCAGACTTGTGTTTGGCAGGGTGGACACTGACGAATTTGGCAGGTTGCGAACAGGTTGCAGGTTTCCTCCCCACACATAGCCATAGGGAGTCTCGACCCAGCGTTGATTGATCCTGCCGGGCATTATTCCAACCACCTCCCGAATCCAAGGGATAACCTGATCCTCATACAGAGCACCGACGATCTGACTGCTTGCATCAGGGCGGGCATACACATCCACTTTGCCTACAGTGATACGTCCCAATAACTCCGACTGTTGTAATTCTGAAATCCCCTGCCAGGTAAATGGTCGAAAAGCAAGCGTGCTGATTCCCAGCGCAGAGATTTTTAGAAAATCACGGCGAGTGAGTGGTCGTCTTGTCATGGACGGAATGATCGTGATGCTGATCCAACTGGCTGTTGTGGTTATGCATATTGCCCATCATGAAGAAATGCGCCAATGGGCAGAGCAATGCCAACCCTACATAAATCACAGTATTGACAGGGATTTTCAGGAGAAAGACGGCTATCAATCCCAGGATGGGAAGCAAGCAACAAAGTAACATGATCCAGATATGACGTTTATTCATTTGAACCTTCCTTTCTGCAATTAGAACGGTGAAAGAAATTTTGTTAGATTGCCTTTTTGACTTCTATTTCAACTCCCATTCAAAGATGCGGGTGGGCGCGTCCACGTCGGTGATAGTGAGAGTAAGTTTGGTTGCGCCGTCAAGAATGGATTTGCCTTTTGCAGTCATGGGGAAAATTAACTTGCCTTCCACATGATGTCCGCCGCGCGGGGCGTCCCAGAGGGTTGAATCCACACTGACTCCTGCATCTGTTTCAAGCGTTGCGGTTGCGGCAAGGTCCATGCTCAGGTCAATTGAATGGGTGGTCAGAACAATGTTGAACTCAAAAGTTTCGGCAGTTGCCTGGTCAAGGTTAAGCGGGGTGACTTCAAAGATGATTGCCCCCTGGTCGTCCATGCGGGTGGCAGGATCAAAATCGGGGGAGATGGACTCGGTCGAAACAGGATCAGCCTGAGGTTGGGAAGGAAGCGAGGGCGAAGCTGCAGAGCAGGCTGTGATGGCAAGGGTCAGAATCAGAAGAATTGGGATGATGAGTCGTTTCATTATGTCTCCAGAAGAACAGGTTGTAATTTTTGTCGTTCACGATAAAGTACGAAGAGCATGACCCCAATTCCAATCAGGTTCATGGCAAGTCCAACCAACATGAAGGGACGCTGGTAACGCGTGAGAAAACTGGCAGCCGCGCTCAAACCAAGAATTGGTAAAACGTCGGTGACGTGGTGAATGCAACACGCGACCATCGCAGTGGCGGATGTCCCTCCACTTGCACCCATCACCCCCTTTACGGGAGTCATGGCTCCTGTATGGGCGGTTGGTGTAATTGGAATGAATAGGCGAAAGCGCAGGATGGAATAAAGAGCGGTTTGTACGCCAAAGCCGAGAATGATCGGAATGACATACCATCGGTCCCGCGTGAATTGCGAGGAGGCATAACCCCAGCCCTGTGCCCAGGTGAGGATGCCGATGTAGAACGAAGCGATAAAGATTGAGCCAAGCAAAAATGCCGCGAGGGGGATGGGAATTCGTTTCACCATTAATCTCCTTTTGCGTCATCATAGTCCTTGCATTGCCGGGTGTCTTGCGCCAAGTGGCTGAAATATAGAATAGGCAATTTCGCCTACCTGGAAATAAGCCACGCGGCTCTCCTGTTCGATTGGGAACCTGCCTACAATGGAGGGCATCCAATGATAGAGGCTCTCAATGACTACATCTTCCTTCCTGACTGTTGACTTGCCCTGCGATATGGCTTTGCAGGCGACGAGGAAAAAATTAACGCAGACCGGATTACGGGCTTTGCAAACGTTTGATCTGCACACTGTGAGACATATCCAACAGGATTGTCCCTGTCCAAATCACGGCACAGCGGATTGTGACTGCCAGATGATCGTTCTGATGGTCTATGGGGAGACACCCGAACCCGTCACCTTGATCCTGCATGGAAGTGACGGACAGACGCGCTTTTCCATTGGGGATGACCCATCCCAACAAGCAGATAGAAAACTGGTTGCATCCATCAAGCAGGCGTTGGAAATCAAGGTGGCTGTATCTGTCTGATATTTATATAGGCAATATTGCCTACACCTTCCTGCGTCAAATTGCGCTGGATTGATCAAGGGGAAATCCTTATATTCAAACACTATTCCACCTTTGCATAGGAACCATGATGAAGAGAATCCTGTTTTTTATAGTTACGAGTCTGGTATTGATCTTATCGGCTTGCGCGCCCGTTAGGACATCCAACGATAACATGCCCATGAATAGTGACAGTTCCGGGATGATGGATGCAACTGCTACACCGGGCAGTATGATGATGGATAACCCCGAAGCGGCTCATATGATGGAGCCGATCACTGCGCCAAACGTACAGCCTGCCACCGAATCCAAAGGCGGACAACCCCTGGAATACCGGGTGGAAGACGGCGTCAAGGTCTTTGAGTTAACCGCCAAGGCTGTTCAGTGGGAAATCCTGGATGGAGTGATAGTCACTGCTTTCACATACAACGGAACCGTGCCTGGACCGATGATCCGTGTGACCGAGGGTGATCAGGTTCGGGTCATCGTAAAGAACGAATTGCCCGACCCGACTACGATCCACTGGCACGGTGTGGAAGTTCCCAATGCGATGGACGGCGTACCGGGCGTCACCCAGGATCCTATCCAGCCAGGCGGGACCTTTACCTATGAATTCACTGCCAAGCCGGCAGGAACCTTTATGTACCACTCCCACTATGAGGGCGATGTGCAGGTGGGTGCAGGTTTGTATGCCCCGTTCATGATTGACCCGAAAGAACCGGAAACCAACCCACCCGCTGTGGATGAAGTCTTGATGATTTCTGAGTGGCGCATGACAGACGGGCAAACCTATGCCGCCATGCCAATGGGCGGGATGGAGCCCAATTTTTTCACGATCAACGGCAAGTCCTTCCCTGCCACGGAAACCATTACGGTCAGGAAAGGCGATTTGGTTCGTCTGCGTTTCATCGCGATTGGTCAGTTTATTCATCCCATGCATCTGCATGGATTCCCGTTCAAGGTGGTTGCAACAGACGGGCATCCGGTTCCTGAAGGCGCGCAATTGACCAAGGATACGATCAGCGTCGCTCCCGGCGAACGCTATGATGTCGAGTTCATAGCCTCCGAAACCGGTCAATGGATGTTGCACTGCCACATCCTGCACCACACCACCAATGACAATGTCGAACCGGGCGGTTTGATGTTGATGATCAATGTCGTTGATTAATTTGAACGTAAGGCGGGTTAACCCGCCTTACTAATAAATTCAAAGGAGAAAAGCAAAATGCGTAAGGTAGTCTTTTTCAGTGTTATGGTTCTAACCTCCGTCCTCTTGGCGGCTTGTGGAGGCGCGGCGGAACCCGCTGACACAACCTCCCCCCAACCCGTGAATATCGTTCTCAGCACGAATCCAAATCCCGCCGCAGTGGGAGACGTTGAAATCATGTTCACCATCACCGACGCGAATGGCAATCCTATCGAGGGCGCCAAAGTAGATGTGAATGCGGAACATCCTGCGATGGCGGGCATGGGCATGAGCGGTCAAGCCACCGAACAGAGCGGCGGAACCTATTCCATCAAAGCCAATTTCAGCGACTCGGGTGACTGGAAACTGACCGTCTACGTTCGCAAGGATGACTTGGATTACAAGGAAGATATTGAATTAAAGATTCAGTAATGATTTTCCGAACACAGGCGTCATGGGAATTGACGCCTGTATTCCAATCAACAAGGACCAAGCATGAAGAACAAGGCAAGACGACAGCAGATTCGAGAAAAAGGCAAACGACAAAAACTGGTTTCCAGTCTCACCTGGGGCGGGATCGGGCTGGCAGTTCTGGCGATCATCGGCTTGATGGTTTGGCAGGGTGTCAAACCTGCGGCAGGCGATAGCATTCCCATCATGACGAGTGACCCGCATATCCCCGCCGATTCTGATCCGGGACAATACAATTCCAATCCGCCGACCTCTGGACTGCATTATGCAACCGAAGCGCAGGCAGGATTTTATGATGAAAATATTTACACCTTTCCTGGCGCCTATCTTGTCCATAACCTTGAACATGGATATGTGATCTTCTGGTACAACTGTGACCTGCTCGATGAGGCAGGTTGTTCAGATTTGAAAGCGCAGATCCGTTCGGTCATAGATGATCTCGGTGGCGTGAAACTGATTGCGTATCCGTGGAATTCCATTGATGTCCCCGTTGCCATGACCTCGTGGGGTCGGGTTCAAAGATTCGAGACCTTCGACGCAGAACAAGCCAGAGCCTTCTATCGCGCCAATCTCAATCGCGCACCCGAGCCAAACGCTCCATAAAGGAAAAAATGTCCATCACTACCGCGAGCACTCATTCAAAACCAAACATCTTCCAATGGATTAGTACACATTGGTTCGAGACTTTCCTGATCGTCTATGGTTTGTGGGTGTTCGTTCCCTTTCTTGCGCCTGTCTTTATGCAACTCGGTTGGACGGGCGCGGGAAAGTCGGTCTACTTCATTTACTCGTTCTTCTGTCATCAACTGCCGGAGCGTTCGTTTTTTTGGTTCGGCGAAAAGACCATGTATTCCCTAGGCGAAATCCAGGCGGTCTGGCAGGATACAGCCAACCCAATGATCCTGCGCCAATTCATCGGCAACGAAACGATGGGCTGGAAGGTGGCATGGTCGGATCGCATGATCTCGTTCTATACCAGTGTCTGGCTGTTTGCGGCAATCTGGTACCCCTTTCGCCGAAGAATCAAGCCGTTGTCATGGTGGGGATTTGCGCTGCTCCTGATCCCGCTTGTACTCGATGGCGGCACACATGCGATCAGCGATTTCGCCGGCATAGGGTTGGGGTTTCGTGATACAAATACATGGCTGGCTCTATTGACAAACCATGCTTTCCCTGCGATGTTTTATGCAGGCGACGCGCTTGGTTCATTCAACTCCATCATGCGCTTCATCACTGGGATTTTGGCAGGACTGGGTATCGTCCGGCTGGCATTCCCGTACATCCATCAAACGCAGGCTTATAATCAACAATTGGACGAACTAAACTATGCCAAAGCCATCGAGCAAATCAAAACCCAAAATACGAATTCTGCTGGCGGATGATCATCACATTGTCCGCGCCGGGGTGAGGCAACTGCTTGAAAGCGCAGCCGATCTCCAGGTTATTGCCGAAGCGGGGGACGGTGAAGAGGCGCAATCGCTTATCCAAAAACATAAACCAGATGTCGCCGTCCTGGATATCCAAATGCCAAAAGCCAGCGGTATCGAAGTGACACGCTGGGTGCGTTCACAGTTTCCCGAGGTGGGTGTGTTGATCCTGACCGCGTATGATGATGACCCGTATGTGATGGCGGTCCTGCAGGCGGGCGCCAATGGCTATGTTCTCAAGACCGGGCAGGCGGATGAACTAATTCAGGCGGTGCGCGATGTGCATGAGGGCAAATCTGCACTGGCATCCAGCATCACACGTAAATTGATGTCTAATATATTCAAGGGTCCTGAAAAGAAAATCGTCGAACCGCTGACCGACCGCGAACTCGATGTACTGCGCCTTGCCGCGAAGGGTTTCACGAATAAATCCATCGGCGTTCAACTTACCATCAGCGACCGCACGGTACAGGGGCATCTCGCACACATCTTCGCCAAACTGCAAGCCAACAGCCGCACCGAAGCCGTCATGCGTGGCGTTTCACTGGGATTGATCTCACAGAGTTCAGGTAATATCATCGAAGAATGAAACGATTCCTGCCGGGTTGGCGCGGTCTCACGCAACTCTTTGCGGTGACCGTCCTGCCGCTTACGTTATTGCTGTTAATCATTGCATTTGGCGGCGTCAATATGCACCAGCAGGATATGCGCGCCCTGGTCGGAGAGCGCGATGGACGGGCGGTTCAATCCGCCGCTGCCGCACTACAATCTGAATTACATCATCGCATGGCAACCGTCACCAGCATGGCAGTTCTGGCATCTGAAGAACTATCCTTCGATGAAATCTTCGCCACCACAAACGACCTTGCCAAGGACTTCAACGGGGGTATTGCCTTTCTCAATTCGGATGGACAACTGATTGCGAATACAAACAATGATGAATTTTGGGGATGGGTATCTCAAAACCCCAACTCGATCAAACTCGCTTCCCGCTCCGCGTCCGACCCCGAACCTGTTTTCTCCGATCCGGTCATTGACCCCAACTCCAACCAACTCTTTGTAGTCATCTCAGCCTATGCTGAAACCCGTGATGTGGTCGTCGCTGGTGCATTTTCCCCCGAGACTCTTGCCACTGAAACTTTATCCACCACCTATCCAGCCGGCAGTCACGTAACCATCTATCTACTTGATAATTCCCGCCGATTGCTTTTTGTCAGCGGCACACTGGCACAAGAACGTCTGGAAGCCGATCATCCCGGAGTGGCAGAGGCATTGAGTGGCAAGAGCGGCGTTCTGTATGTGAAAAAGGAAGCAACGGAACATGTTGTCGCCTATAGCCCGATTGAAGCTGCAGGTTGGGCGTTAATCACGGAGGAGGAATGGGAAATGGTGATCAGTCCCTCCCTGCAGTTGACGCAGATGGCGCCGTTGGTCGTTGTACCCGCTTTCATTCTCGCACTGATCGCCATCTGGTTCGGCGCAAAACAGATCGTCCAGCCCCTGCAAAAACTTGAGTCCAAAGCCTCCGCGCTGGCTTGGGGGGATTTTGAAGCCATCAAACAGCCGGTTGGGGGAATACAGGAAGTCCAGCATTTACAGCGGGAGTTGACCGAAATGTCCCGCAAGGTACAGGCGGCTCAGGAGGGATTGCACGATTACATCGGTGCGATCACCTCCGCACAGGAAGAGGAACGCACCCGTCTGGCGCGCGAACTGCATGATGACACCATTCAAGCCGTGATTGCCTTGAAACAACGCGTGCAAATTGCGCAAAAATCGATCAAGGATCAGAACGGAAGGCAATCACTCAAGGAATTGGAAACGCTCGCCGAACAGACGGTTGAGAATTTGCGCCGCCTGACGCGGGCGCTGCGTCCCATTTATCTTGAAGATTTGGGTCTTGTCACCGCGCTCGAAATGCTGGCACGTGAAATAAGCCAGGGCAACCCCTTGACTGTTGATTTTCAAAAAGCGGGAGGTGAACGCCGTCTCGCGCGTGAAGTGGAGTTGTCGTTATATCGCATCGCACAGGAAGCGCTCAACAATGTGGTCAAACATTCCAAGGCGACCCATGCCGATCTGACCATCGGATTTGATACTTCAGAAATTTCATTGGTTGTCACGGATAACGGCAATGGATTCATTGCCCCGAACAGCCCCACTGAATTTGCTCCCAATGGACACTTTGGACTACTGGGCATCCACGAACGTGCCGACTTGATCGGAGCAAAGCTTGAGATCGAATCTGCTTTGGGAAAAGGAACCAGGTTGAATGTCGTCCTGAGCGAAGCGCCGTCCTGAGTTCATCGAAGGATCGAAGGATGAAGCGCTTTAAGTCATAAGCCATTTTGCTTATTTACTTCCCCGCCATCCTGCGCTCATGCAGGGGCGGGGTTTTGCGTATCATGGAGTCAAATCCTTATCGAATAGGCAGACTTATGACTTCTGAAACTGTCGGCACGCAATTCCCCTCCCAAACAGAAAGATTGAAAATATTTTTACATGCACTCCTCTTCGTGCTCGGCTTCTCGCTGGTCTTTGTCATCGGCTGGGGCGGTTCGGTGACGGCTCTGGGTCAATTATTCGGCGCGTATAAACGGGTCATCGCGCAATTTGGCGGCGTGATTGTGATCATGTTCGGGTTGGCAACCCTGGAAGTGATCCGTATTCCGTGGTTCTATGCAGATACGCGCGCCCAATACTCGGGTCAACGCGGAACGTATGGTGGTTCCGCGTTGATGGGCATTTTCTTCGCCGCAGGCTGGAGTCCATGTATTGGCGCGACACTGGGCGCGATCCTGACGATGGGTCTTAGCCAGCAAACGGTTGGACAGGCGATGTGGCTATCTTCGGGATATTCGCTTGGGTTGGGCATTCCATTCCTCGCGATGGCAGTTGGACTGGAACGGGCTTCCGGCTGGCTCAAGCGCATGCGACCCTATCAAAAATATTTCAAGATCGCCAGCGGAGTTTTCATCATAACCATTGGCGTTCTGCTTCTCACGAACACCATGAGTCTGATTGCGATCTGGGCATTCAAGAATGGACTATACATCGAGAAATTCACCCTGTTCGCCGCCGCGCCGACGTATTTCACCGCCATCATCGCTGGATTGCTCTCCTTCCTTTCGCCATGTGTGCTCCCTCTGGTACCAGCGTACCTTGGTTACCTAAGCGGGCATACGATTCAAAGATCGTGATTTATGAAAAAACTGATATTTATTTTATTATCCGCTCTTATCCTGACAGCTTGCCAATCCAAAACTGTGGCGGGCGAGACCGTCACAGTAGCGGGTGGCTCATATCGGAATATTACGCCCGATGAATTAAATACGATGTTGAAAGACAAGGACTTCGTCTTCGTCAATGTACATATCCCTTTTGCGGGGAACATTTCAAACACGGACTTGTCCATTCCATACGACCAGATCAGCATGCCTGAAAACCTTGCACAACTTCCCACGGACAAGACTGCAAAGATTGTTCTGTATTGTCGCAGTGGGCGCATGAGCGAAATCGCGGCGACTGAACTTGTGTCGATGGGATATTCCAACATCTGGAATCTCGATGGCGGAATGGTGGCATGGGAACAGGCAGGATACGAAATTGATAAATAGGATAGGCAGAATTGCTTATGACGATAGCCGTAATATGGCGCTCGTTGAGGCTGTCTTTTAACTGCATAATTTAAAGAAAGATAAAGGAGACCCGCTTATGACAACCACTGTACATGACCCCGTTTGCCACATGGATATTGATCCCGCCACCGCTGCCGGCACATCCGAATACAACGGGCAGACGTATTATTTCTGCTCGCTTGGATGCAAGAAGGCATTCGACAAGGAGCCTGAAAAATATCTTGGCAATACGAACGAACATCAGCATCATCACTAACCTTCTCTCAAATGACCTGTCCAATCGACAGGTCATTTATTTTCAGACAATTTTCCGAGAAGAATTCTTCATTCACTCTTTGTCATGGCTTTACACATTCTTTACTTACGCCTGATATTCTTGGATCATCGAAAGGAGTACGTTATGTTTCTCATGTGGATCATTCCTCTGTTATTGATCGGCTTGGTGGTTTACGGTCTGTCGGGCAACAATCCTGCCAGGGCATTCCAACCCGCTTCAAGCCGGATCTGCCCGCAATGCAATCAGGTGGTACAAAAAGATTGGAAAAACTGCCCGCACTGCGGACAGACCTTATGAAAGGAAATTAAAATGAAAAAAAATAATTGGTGGATCATTGGTATTGTGGCTGTCCTTGCCGCTTTGTTCCTTTTCGGAGGCGGGATGGTGTGGGGCAACCGTGGCTACGGCATGATGGGCGGTTATGGCATGATGGACAACTGGGGTTATTCTCCCTTTGGCTGGTTTGGAATGGGACTGGGCATGATCTTTATGTGGCTCATCCCCATCGGCATCATCGCGCTCATTGTTTTTGGTGTAGCATCCCTAGTGCGAAATACCGGGAACCCCCAGACTGCTCCCCTGACCCCCTGTCCCAACTGCGGAAAAGGTACACAAGCCGATTGGCAGAATTGTCCCTACTGCAGTACAGCATTGAAATAAAGACACCCTAACATTCCCCTGAATAGCCTGTCGAAAGATAGGCTATTTTGCTTATATACCACTAGGCTGAAAACCGCTCCCTCCCGTCGTCTATTGGATATACACTATTGTCATCTTTAAAAAGGTAGGTAACCATGACTGTCCGTGACCCTGTTTGTGGAATGGAAATCGAACCCCAAAGCGCCTTCGCCCATCGCGAACACATGGGGCAAACGTTTTATTTTTGCTCAAAATCCTGCGTGGATCAGTTTGACGCAGACCCGCACCATTATGTGATGACTTCCGCAACCACGGGTTTCAATCCTGAGCGGACCCTCACCCGCATCGAACTACCCGTCGCCGATTTGCCGTTCTATAAACCTGTCACCACCCTGGAATCTGGTTTGCGCGCCCTAAGAGGCGTCCATCAAGTAACCACCAATGCAGGAGCGGGCGTATTGCAAGTGGAATACGATTCAGCGAAGGTGAACATCCCGCAAATGGCGGCAGTGATCCGCTCGGCTGGATTTCAACCGGGCGGGTCTAATGTCAAGATCGGAATCGAAAACTTACGCTGCGCCTCCTGCGTGAAGTTCATCGAGGATGAACTGAAATCCACGGAAGGTGTTTTGAATGCAACGGTCAACATTGTCACACAGGAAGCGAAGGTGGATTATCTCCCTCAAAAGACAACACTCTCACAGTTGAATGCAGCCATCGCGACCTGGGGTTATAAGCCTCGATCTGCAATGAGCGACGCGCCCGTAGACAAACAGGAAGAGGCACATGCCCGTGAATATCGCCGGCTGATGAGGATGTTCTGGTTCTCGGCGATTGTTTCAATCCCCGTATTGTTGTTCGCGTACCCTCAGTATGTCCCGGTCATCCAAGACCTGTCAATGGAAACCATCCGCTGGGCATGGATCCTTTCCGCTGTCGCCACATTGCCGGTGTTGTTCTATTCTGGGTATGACTTTTTCGCTGGTGCGTGGGCGGCATTCAAGCATCGCTCAGCTAACATGAATACGTTGATTGCACTGGGCACAGGAGCAGCGTGGTTGTATTCGACGATTGCAATTGCTTTTCCATCCGTATTCCCCGAAGGAACCTCTGAACCGTTTTACGATGTTGTGGCAGTGGTGATTGCGTTGGTTGTATTGGGACAGGCGCTTGAACTGCGTGCCAAGGGTCAATCCAGTTCTGCGATCAAGAAACTGCTGGGCTTGCAAGCGAAAACAGCGCGCGTGATTCGTGATGGCAAAGAAATGGATTTACCCGTTGAAGAAGTGTTGGTCGGCGACGTGATTCAAGTCCGTCCTGGTGAGAAGGTGCCTGTGGATGGAGTCATTGTCGAAGGCAGTTCCGCCGTGGACGAGTCGATGCTGACAGGTGAGTCACTTCCTGTTTCCAAAAAGATGGGCGATGAAGTCATCGGCTCGACAATCAATAAGACAGGCGCATTCAAGTTCCGCACGACCAAGGTTGGCAAGGACACTGCCTTGGCGCAAATCGTGAAGATGGTACAGGATGCACAGAATTCCAAAGCGCCGATTGCCAGACTCGCTGATACCGTATCTGGTTACTTTGTCCCCATTGTAATGATCCTTGCCGTGTGGACTTTTGTGATCTGGTTTGTAATTGGACCTCAACCGCAATTGGTTTATGCGCTCGTCACAAGCGTCACTGTGCTGATCATCGCCTGTCCATGTGCATTGGGACTCGCCACGCCAATGAGCTTGATGGTCGGCATCGGTAAAGGTGCGGAAAATGGAATTCTCATCCGCTCGGGGGAAGCATTACAAACGGCTCGTGCGATTCAAACGGTTGTACTGGATAAGACAGGGACGATCACGAAGGGTAAGCCTGAATTGACGGACACTGTCGTCGCAGACGATGGAGAATGGACGATGGAAGACCTCCTGCGTATGACAGCCTCGGTTGAAAAGGTGAGTGAGCATCCATTGGCGCAAGCCATTGTGGAAGGCGCGCAGACGCGGAAACTTGAATTAAGCGATGTGCAGGATTTTGAAGCCATCCCTGGACACGGCGTTTCTGCGAAGATTGAAGGACGAAACATCTTAATCGGAAATATCAAGTTGATGAACCGCGAAAAAATTGCACTCGGTTCCCTCGAAGAAAAATCCAAATCCCTTGCAGACGACGGGAAGACTCCGATGTTTATAGCGATTGACGGCAAAGCCGCTGGCATCGTCGCGGTGGCAGATACAGTCAAGGAAGACTCGGCGGAAGCCATCAAAGCCCTGCAAAGTCTTGGAATAGAAGTCGTGATGATCACAGGCGATAACCGTCGCACCGCCGAAGCGATTGCGCGCAAAGTAGGCATTACTCGCGTGCTGGCGGAAGTGTTGCCTGAGGACAAAGCCAATAACGTTCATCTATTACAGGCGGAAAACAAAAAGGTTGCGATGGTCGGTGATGGAATCAACGACGCGCCCGCGCTGGCACAGGCGGATGTCGGTCTTGCCATCGGCACAGGTACAGATGTTGCCATCGAAGCTTCGGATATTACGCTCATCAAGGGCAGTCTCAAAGGTGTGGTCACTGCCATCGAAGTCAGCCGCGCCACGATGAAAAATATTTACCAAAATCTTGTCGGTGCTTTCTTCTACAATGTGCTGGGGATTCCTGTTGCTATGGGTGTTCTGTTCCCGTTCTTTAGCCTGCTGCTCAGCCCATTGATCGCAGGTGCAGCAATGGCTTTCTCATCGGTGACAGTCGTAGGCAATGCCAATCGTCTGCGCGGGTTCAAACCGAAGTTCAGCGCAAAGTGAGATGATATGAAAATCCAACTTCTTTATTTCGATGGATGTCCATCCTGGGAGACTGGTTTGAAAAATCTCCAAACCGCTTTGAAGGATGAAAATCTTTCGGCTTCCATTGAAATGGTTAATGTAATGGATGAAGACGACGCGACGCGATTGAAGTTTCTCGGTTCGCCGCACTTCCGAGTGGATGGTAAAGACTTATGGCATGAAGATCGTGAAACTTATTCTTTGAGTTGTCGTATTTACCCGACGTCTGAAGGTATTAAAGGCTTTCCAACCGTATCCATGCTGAGGGAACAACTCAGAAATTTCGGGCAGGTGTGAGATGTCCCGCTATATCCCCGCACTGAGTTTTCGCTGGCTTACGCCGCTGTATGATCCCCTGCTCAAATGGGTCATGCGTGAAGAAACTTTCAAGCGCAAACTGGTTCAGCAGGCAAACATCCAGTCGAAGATGAAAGTCCTTGATCTTGGCTGTGGCACGGGAACGTTGACGCTTATGCTCAAGCGCGCCTATCCCGAGGCGCAGATCACAGGTCTGGATGGCGACCCCGAAGTGTTGGGCATTGCACGGGATAAAACTCGCGGCGCAGATATTCAATGGGATGAAGGTTTCGCCTCTTCCCTCCCGTATCCTGATTCGACCTTCGATAGAGTGGTCACCAGCCTTGTCATTCACCACCTTGTCACCGATGATAAGCGCCGCGCGTTCAAAGAGATTTTTCGCATTCTCAAACCACTAGGAGAATTGCATGTGCTGGATTTCGGCTCGCCGCATTCATCAATCACCCGCTTCATGACGACCTACATGCGCCGCTTGGAAGAGACTGCCGATAATTTCGACGGGCAGATTCCGCTCTTCGTAACAAAGGCAGGTTTCGGCGAAGTCAAGGAAGCGCAGAACTTCGTCAGCATATTTGGTCCGCTGTCTTTGTGGCGGGCTGTCAAAGGAGATTAACATGTCCAATTTACAAATCTTTGTGATTCTTTCGGGAGTCGTTCTAACAATTCTCATCGCCTGGTATTTCTGGTTCGCACCCAAAGCGCAGACACGCGTTGTTACATCTGCGTCGGGTGCGCAGGAGGTGGCGATCACCGTAAAGGGCGGATACACACCTGATGTGATCGTAGTGCAGAAAGGACGCCCCGTGCGGTTGACATTCACGCGCCAGGAAAGTTCAGCGTGTTCTGAACAGGTATTGTTTCCCGATTTCAATCAAAACGCATTATTACCTGAAGGCGAACAGGTCACAGTGGAATTCACGCCTAATAAGCCTGGCGAATTCGGCTTCCAATGCCAGATGGGAATGTTGCGCGGCAAGTTGATCGTTGAGTAACTACGAAATGGAGAATCAGAATGAAACACGAAAAAATCCACATGCCAAACCTTTCCTACATCGCGGCATTTGTCATCGGTATGATCTTGTTTGCGGTCATCTGGAAAATGCTGTTTGGATCAGCATCCAGCGCGATCGTGCTGGCAGGGATGGCGGGCGCAGTTGTTGCGGTGCTCGTCTTCTGGCTCAGGAATGAAAATCACCATCATGGAAGTGGAAAACAATGACACTGGATCAAAACGAAACGCTTACACCTCCTCCACAGCCAGAATATAAAACTGCTTGTGGAGGAAAAATCAAGGATCCATCGAAATATCCCAGCGCAGAGTATCGCGGTGAAAAGATATATTTCTGCACCCAGGCTTGTCTGGAAGTATTTCTGTTGGATCCCGACCCGTTCATGGCGGGAGATGTCGAACACCCACTTGAATAATTGAAGTGTGGCGTTTGCGCTAACAGCCTGGCTTATTTATATCTACGACCCTTTAATTCGAAGCAACATTCCCTGACTCCGTCAGGGAATGTTGCTTTTTATGCCTGTCATATTTCCAGCATGATATTTGACACAAGTCATTCTGCCTATCCGATTTTGCGCCATATCGCGCTCTGGAGATTCAACCTGACAAGATAAGATTTGGCATCTTTGATTACAGGAGGCAAGTTGCTCATGAACAGAATGATGCGCAGAAATACGGCGGTGTTACTGATCACCGCCATTTTGTTGCTAATGCCCACTGCGGCATTGGCTGATGGTGGAGGGAATGGAAACACCGTAACCGCAAACGGTTTCCAGATCGAACTGGTTTTCAAAGAGCCAGTCACGGTTGGTGAAAATGAGTTTCACATCCAGATCACTGATTCGATGGGTATGCCTGTTACAGACGCAGAGGTGGAGGTGTCTGCCATGCCTGCTGAAGGAATGTCTGCGCATGATGAAACCAGCGAAATGGAAATGCCAACAGAAGCCCCTTCTGTTGGCGTGATGACCAGCAACAATAGTATGGATGGAATGGACATGGCAACGGAAGCCCCAACCACTGGGGTGATGAGACCGAACGAACCCGCCGCGCAGGAACACGGCGAAGAAGCCCTTACGATCATGCTTGAACCCACAGCGGAACTGGGTGAGTATGCAGGCGAAATGCACTTTGAGACATCAGGCGAGTGGATGTTCAATGTGCATTTCACGATCAACGGTGAAACCACAGCGGTTGACTTCCCGATTGAGATCGCCCGCACACTCGGCTTGAACTACGCGGTGCTTGCTGGTTTTCTCGGTATTAATGGCACTGTGATTGCGACAGCGGCTTTCCTTAAACGCAAGCCTGTTGTTGTTCGCAAGTAACTTTAATCTTTAGAGGAAAAATCTCATGACAACTCCGATCAACACCCAAAACACATCCTTGCTGAATGGCGGCAACCTGCTCAACAACAAATGGATTAACCGCTTCCTGCGCAGTCGCTGGTACCCTGGAATCATTCAATGGCCCACCCTCCTTATTTTCATGCTTATCATGTTTCAATTAGTATTAGGACCGGACTCGGCACATGACAATTTCGGCACCGCCATGACCTGGGTATTATGGTGGCCAGTTCTGCCGATCATCTTTTTATTTCTGGGTCGTTTCTGGTGCGCGATCTGCCCGTTTGCCACCATCAATGATCTTGTCCAAAAGTTTGTCGGCAACAACCGCCCGGTTCCAAAGTTTCTGAAAAAGTACGGCATCTGGATCATTGATGCGTTATTCATCCTGATCACCTGGAGCGATCATGTCTTCGGTGTGGTCGAGAATCCACTCGGTTCGGGGATTCTGATGTTAACCCTTACAACCAGCGTTATTGCTTCAGGTTCCTTCTTTGAACGCCGTACCTTCTGTCGGTATGTCTGTTTTCTAGGTGGGCTGTCCGGTAACTATGCCCGCACCGGCATGTTAAGCCTGCGAGGCACGCCTGAGATTTGCGCGACCTGCACCATTGCCGCCTGCTACAAAGGCACAGACCAATCTGCTCCTTGCCCCTTGTTTGAATTTCCCAAGACCATGACGTCCAGCGCCAACTGTGTCTTGTGCGCAGAGTGCATTAAGGGTTGCCCGAATGACTCCATCCAATTGACGCTCCGTCCACCTACGAAGGAATTATGGTTCATCCGCAAACCCAAAATGGAGGAGGCATTTTTATCCGCTGTCATCATGGGCATCGTTTTTGTCCAGAACGTGACCATGTTGGAAGTTTGGACAGGTATGCTCAACTGGCTGGAGCAGGTGACAGGCACGACCAACTACGCCATCACGTTTAGTATCACATTTGCCATAGCTATCATCATTCCAGTGGCTTTACTCGGTCTGACCTCCTGGATCGCAGGCAAATTCAATAAGACCAGCCTGATCGAGAACTTTACCCGTTTCGGATACGCCATTATTGCGCTGGATGTGGCAGCCCATATTGCCCATAACCTGTTCCACCTGCTGGCGGAGGGCAAGTCCATCTTTTACACGGCGCTGGGACTCCTTGGTATGGAAGCTCATGGCGCTTCACCCGCTATACTCAGCATGGGTGAGATTCAAGCGTTGCAGTTCGGTTTGATTGCGCTTGGGTTCCTGGGCTCGTTATATACCGCCTATCGGATTTCAAAATCGATCAACCCGAACGGCAAGATATGGTCTACATTCGTCCCTTATGCGGCTTTGATGGTTCTGTTGACCATCATGAATGTTGTTTTATTCACCTTGCCGATGGCGATGCGCATGTAACCTTTTCAATTCAAGAGACCCCGAAGATTCGGGGTCTCTTGTTTATGATCGTAAAGATAAGCCATAATGCCTACTCCTGAATTGAGCCATTCTGCGCTTCGGAAATCCCTGATCCTCCTCTACAATCCAATCGTCAGATTATAACCAAGGAGTATCAATATGTCATTCAAAGACCCCGTCTGTGGAAAGCGCATCAATCGCGGCAAAGCCCACATCACTATTGAATTCGAAGGCGTGAACTATTTTCTGTGCTGTCCGCAATGCCAGGCTCAGTTTGAGCGTTCCCAAAAAACCTTTGCCAAGCCCGAGTTGGGTGAGAAGGCAAGGAAAATCCAGCACTATCCCATAAAACAACACAATTGAGAGGAAACCATCATGAGCGACAATTGCCACGTTGAACCGATCCAAAAGTCTGCGCTGGATCATGTCATCCAGTCTGCCGACCGAATCCTGCTGTCCATTTCAGGGATGGGCTGTCCCAACTGCGCCACACGGGTACGTAATGGACTGCTATTACTGGATGGCGTCCATGATGCCGATGTGCTGTTGAACATGCACATGGCAGAGGTGTACTTCGATGAGAAAAAGGTCTCTGTCGAGATGCTTGTTCAGGCAGTTGCTGAGGCGGGAAACGATGGTCGTCACAATTATCATGCACAGGCGGTTCCATCGTAAATGATCTTATCCATCGGATGACATTCATCATAAGCCATTTGGCGTATATTCCCATCCGCCGTACTGCGCTGGAGATAACTTAATGGTCAGACTACTATTGAGCCATCCGAACACGGAGGCTCAATATGTTTTCAAAAGCACACAAGTTTCTCTTTCTCCTGGTTGTTATCGCGTTGGTTGGCACAGCACTTTCAGCCTGTTCCACATCAAGTTCAAGTGAAGTCCATCTGGCTATGGCGTCAATGGATCAAATGCCAATGGATGTTCAATCCGCGCCTGTGGCGGTGCAGGAAGCCTATCAGTTCAACGTCGCCAACCCCGACATCATGCAGGACATTCCCTGCTATTGCGGATGCGGCGACATCGGTCACACCTCGAATTACGATTGTTACGTTTCCAGCGTGGATGCCAGCGGAAAGATAACCTTTGACAATCATGCGCTTGGCTGCTCCATCTGTGTGGATATTGCTCAGGATGTGATGCGTATGTTGCGGGACGGAAAAACTCCACAGGATGCCCGGGCATACATAGACACAACATATTCCAAGTACGGACCATCCAACATCCCTTAACCTGATGCGCTTTCGTATCTCTCTTCTCCTCTTTGTAATGGCTGGACTGGTGGTGGCATTCGCGCCCCTGCCAGTTCCAGCCATTACGCCCCAAGAACGGACCTTTGAGATCAATGCCCATCAATTTGCCTATTCTCCCTCCGAAATTAAAGTCAATGCAGGCGACACCGTGACTATCCGACTGGTCAGCACAGATGTTGTACATGGGCTTTATGTGGATGACTACGATATTTCCGTTGAAGCCGATCCAGGTCAATCTGCAACTTTGACCTTCATCGCCGATAAACCTGGCTCCTTCCGCTTCCGTTGCAACATCACCTGTGGAGCCATGCACCCCTTCATGACAGGTAAGTTGACTGTTGGCACAAACAACTGGCTCTATCGTTCAATCGCTCTCGCGAGCATCGCTGTGATTGCCTTCTTTCCTCTTTCTTCTTTCAAGGTTCAAGGAAAAACGAAAGAAATGTTGCGTAGACTATGAACCGCATAGAACTTACCCGTATCCCCTTCATAAAGAACGCGCTCAACAGCCGTTACCCTCAACTGGCAGTCTTTATCGTCATGCTGGTCGGCTACATCTTTGCCATCCTAGCGGGGCTGATTGGTACGCCAGTTGGCAGTCACAACTTCAGTATCGTCTTCGTTTGGATCGCATGGTGGGCAATCCTCATTCTTGTTGCTGTCCCATTCTTTGGGCGTGGATGGTGTGCGGTCTGTCCTATCCCGCTTCCAGGAGAATGGCTACAGCGCGGCGCAGTCTTGAGTCCGCCAGAGAAAAGACCGAAATGGCTAAATCTGCGTGTGCCGAAGATGTTTCGTAATATCTGGCTGCAGAATATTTCATTTCTGCTTCTGGCTCTCTTCAGTAGTGTTCTGCTCACCACCCCAAATATCACGGGCATTGTTCTTGCCGCCATGCTCTTTGCCGCCATCGGACTGAGCACAGTCTTTGAACGCCGCGCTTTCTGCCGTTATCTTTGCCCCGTCGGTGGATTCATCGGTCTGTATTCCCAAACCGCCCCCATCGAATTGCGCATCAAAGACAAACAGGTCTGTGTCACTTGTGAAGGCAAACCCTGTTACAACGGCTCATCCGCAGGCTATGGCTGTCCGTGGGATGTCTTCCCTGGCGGTTTGACAAAGAATACCTATTGCGGTTTGTGCATGGAATGTATCCGTACCTGCCCGCATGACAACATCGCCGTCAACCTGCGTCCCTTCTCCGCTGATCTTGCCAAACCCTCCACTCGTATGGACGAAGCCTTCAAAGCCTTCATCATGCTTGGCTCGGCGATGATCTATGCAGGTGTTCTGCTGGGTCCGTGGGGTATATTCAAAGACGCAGCCTACAACGTTGGTTCAAGTGCATGGTTTGTCTACGCGGTTGCTTTTCTTGCCATCATCTTCGTTGTTCTGCCTGGCTCATTTACACTTGGTATTCTCAACACGAGGAATACGATCCCACTTAAACAAAGATTTGCCTCACTCTCATCTGCCCTCATTCCATTGGGCTTGATGTTCTGGGTTGCCTTCAGCCTGTCCTTCGTTCTCACAAACGCTTCCTACATCCTAGCAGCCCTTTCCGACCCGCTCGGTCTCGGCTGGAATCTTTTTGGCACAGCGAATGCAACATGGCAGCCGATGCTCACCTCCATCCTCGCGCCCGCACAAACATTGGCGCTGGTCGGCGGCTTGATTTGGTCAGCTCGCGCTGCGCAAAAAGCCGCAAACGAAGTAAAGGTCTCGCCCATCCCAGTGATCGTATATTGTTTTATCGCTACATCTCTCATGCTCTGGTTATTACTGTGAAACACTCCGAATTCATCTCTCGTTTCCTGATTGTCGCAGGAATTCTCCTCGCGGTTGGCGCGCCATTATTCCTTTGGGCTCGCACACCTTTGATCCATGCACGAATGGCGGAGGATGGTGGCTGGAATCCCGATGTCATCCAAGCTGAAGTTGGCAAGCCCCTTCATCTAAAGATCACTTCCGACGATGTTGTACATGGCTTTGCAGTCGGTCAGATGGAGATGCAAAGCGTGGACATCCTCCCAGGGAAAGTTACAGACATTACCTTGAGTTTCGACAAGCCTGGGATTTATACATTCTTCTGCACGCGCTGGTGCGGACTCAATCACTGGCGAATGCGCGGCACGATAGAAGTCGGCGGCTCACCCTCGGACCCCGAACCTGCCACTGTTCCCCTCTACGTTTCCCTCGACCTTGACCTCGACGCTCCGCACGACGCGCCATTGATACCTCCTACTCAACCCTCTGCGATTAACGGTCAGCCGCTGACAGCGACTAACTCCATCACTCTATCTCGTGAAGATTATCTGACACATTCACCCTATGATGTATTTGCCGAACTGAAGAATACTTCCCTCACCGAAGAACAACGCTGGGATGTGGTCGCTTATCTCTGGCAGTCCAACACGACATCCGAGTCCCTTACCAACGGAAAAGAACTTTATGCTCAGAATTGCGCCGCCTGTCACGGAGAAAACGGTGCGGGGGATGGAGTTTTTGCCGACGATCTGGCTACAGCAGGCGAGTCCTCCATGCAAACAATGGAAGGCGCAATGGACATGGTGATGCAAGCGCCTGTGGATTTTACTGATCCACGAAGAATGCTCGGTGCAAGCCCTGCATTATTACAAGGGAAAATTCTACGCGGCGGTATGGGTACTGGCATGCCCATGTGGGGTTCGATCTTCACCGAAGACCAAATCTGGGACCTGATTGCGTACATCTATTCGTTCCAGTTTGAATATCTAAGATAAGGAGGCTCTATGAGCAAAAAACATAAGAGACAGAAACAAAAGCAAAAGTTTCCGTGGATATTTCTGGCGTTTGGCGGGGTGTTCATTGCCCTTGCCGTATTCCTGTTCGCACGCCAGGGCGGTGACGGAGGTGGCACAGCAACCATCGCAGTGGATCAGCAAAAGATCGATTATGGCGATGTGAAGTTTGGTGTCAACAAGACTTTTGCGATCAAAGTTACCAACACAGGCAATGGGACACTGCGTTTCAAGGAAGACCCATATATCGAAGTCGTGGAGGGGTGCTGACCTCCTCAATTAACCATCGGTTCGATGGTCCTCAAATCTGGCGAAAGCACAATCGTTGAGTCAAGTGTCTTTATGATGCATGAAGGCATGGATGGTCCGCATAACTTTGCGGTTCATTTAAAAACAAATGATCCTGCAAATCCTGATCTAATTGTGAACGTATTATCCAATTGGATCCCTTAAAATCTTGAGGTTTGTATTCAATGTTAGCAAGTATTCTATTATCACTACGCGAGGGATTGGAAGCCGCCCTCATTATCGGTATCGTGTTGGGTGTTTTGGTGAAGTTAAAACGCACCGACTTGAATGCTGTTGTCTGGCGCGGGGTGGGGTTGGCAGCCTTATTGAGCCTTCTCGCGGCTATCGCTCTTAACCTGCTTGGAATGGAATTTGAAGGCAAAGGAGAGGAAATTTTTGAAGGTATTGCCATGCTTCTTGCCGCAGGTGTCCTGACCTGGATGATCCTATGGATGAAAAATCATGGCGGTACGCTCAAGAGTGAAATCGAAGAACAAACCAATCAGGCGGCGCTGGGGAAGGGACAGAAAGCCTTGTTCGCGCTGGCATTCCTGGCTGTATTCCGTGAAGGGATCGAGCTGGCGTTGTTCCTGCTCGCTGCAAGGTTGACATCCAGTCCGTTGCAAACCGTTTCAGGCGCATTGCTTGGGTTGATCGGTGCGGGGATTTTGGGTTGGATATTGTTTACATCCACCATGAGACTCAGCCTGCGTAATTTCTTTGGCGCGACCAATATCCTTCTGGTTATTTTTGCGGCAGGTCTGGTTGGGTTGGGAGTTCACGAATTCAATGAAGCAGGTGTTATCCCTTCGGTAATCGAGCATGTCTGGGATTTCAACGGAATTCTGAGCGACAAGAGTGAGGTTGGGCTGCTTCTCAAAGCGCTGGTTGGGTACAACGGCAATCCATCTCTGACGGAAGTCGGCGCTTACATTAGTTACCTGGCAGTTCTGGTTGTCATACTGATGACCCAGAGGAGGAAACAATACTCAGCACGTGTGACAACGAGATGACAAGATGCCTTCGGAGTTTTCCGAAGGCATCTTCCTGAAGCAATCAATGTTATATCCAGCAGAACTATAGAATCTATTTCCTGCCAGATCCCACCAAACTCCAGCGAATAAGGATTGCAATAATAACAGTGGTTCTTCTTCGCAGGTTATCAGGAGGTATATCACTATGAACACACCTCTGGGATGGATAAAATCATGACAATTCTTATTTTGGAGTTTGTATGAGTCGTCGTTTGTTTTACCCAATTATTCAAGCCTTGCTCGCGGCTGTTTTGTTTGGAGCCTCCGCGCCGTTTGCAAAATTGCTTCTTGGTGAAATTGATCCGATCCCTATGGCAGCGTTGCTTTATTTTGGGAGCGGAGTCGGGGCGTGGATTCTGCTCCTGGTCCAGCGAGCAGGCAACGGGTGGAAGGAAGCGGAGGCGCATCTTGTAAAAACGGATATGCCCTGGCTGATCAGTGCCATACTGGCAGGCGGAGTCGCGGCTCCCATCCTGTTGATGTGGGGGTTGAACCTGACGCCCGCTTCCACCGCGTCTCTGTTGCTAAACTTTGAGAGTGTTGCCACCACCCTGATTGCTGTTTATGCTTTCAGTGAGGCAGTGGACAAAAGAATCTTATGGGCAATGGGATTGATCACCCTGGCTTCCATCCTGCTGAGTTGGACGGGTGGCGCATGGGGTGTGTCGTTTGGCGCGTTAGGTGTGCTCGGAGCGTGTTTTCTGTGGGGCGTGGATAATAATTTGACCCGCCATATCTCCGCCAAAAATCCGTTGATCATCGTAGGTGTGAAGGGATTAGGCGCGGGAACGTTTTCTTTGGCGTTGACTTTTGCGTTGGGAAAATCTTTGCCAGGTGCTGAGGTCATTGCGCTTGCGATGTGCCTGGGTGCTGTAAGTTATGGGTTGAGCATCCAGTTATTCATCCTCGCGATGCGCGGACTCGGCGCGGCGCGCACGAGTATGCTCTTTGGGGTGGCGCCGTTTGTAGGAACGTTTCTTTCATTAATTGTATTTCGTGAAATGCCGCAGAATTTATTTTGGATCGCTTTGTTCGTCATGCTGGCAGGGGCGTGGCTGATGGTAACGGAGAACCACGACCACCATCATATTCATGAACCAATAGAACATATCCATGCTCACACGCATCCTGATGAGCATCATGAACACACCCAACCTGCAGATGCCCCGTTGGTGAATGGTATGCATTCACATTCTCACGTTCATGCTGCGTTGACCCATTGCCATGCCCATGCACCAGATTTACATCATAGACATGGGCATATGGAAGCTTCTTAACTATAAAAACTTTTCAGAGGATATGATAGCGGCAGGTGTTTTAGTTCTTCTTCAAAATCGGCAGTGTGAAGGTAAACACACTGCCTTTTTCATTCCCAGCTGACTCCACCCAAATACGCCCGCCATGTGCCTCGACGATGGCACGCGCGATGGTCAGTCCAATGCCGCTTCCGCCTCCGCTTTGACGCGAGCGCGATTTATCCACGCGGTAGAAGCGGTCGAAGATGTGCGAGAGGTGTTCGGGAGGTATTCCAATGCCCGTGTCATGAATGGAAAATTGGATCTCACTATTGATTCTCTTTGCAGAAATGGTGACCCTGCCGCCTTCTGGCGTGTATTGCAAAGCATTGCCTGTCAGGTTTGTCAACACCTGCACGGCACGATCTTCGTCAGCCAGAACATGTGGAAGGTCAGGCGCCAGTTCAAAGTTCAGGGTGATGCGTTTTGATTCTGCATGAGGCGAGAGTCGTTTGGTCACCGTCCGCACCAGTGTGGATGCATCCACTGGGCGAATATCCAGTTGATAGGCGCGGGCTTCAACACGACTCAGTTCCTGCAAATCGTTTACGAGGCGATTAAGGCGTTCCGCCTCCGCATGGACCTGTTGATAGGTCTCTTCGGTAGCGGGCAGGATACCGTCCATCAACCCCTCCATCGAACCTTTGATGGCGGTGAGTGGCGTGCGTAGTTCGTGGCTGACATCACCGATTAGCCGCCGTCGCATGGATTCAACCTCATCCAGTTTTTCCGCCATCTGATTGAAATACACTGCAAGTTGCGCGAGTTCGTCATTACCATTGACTTGAACACGCTCGTCATATCTTCCATCGGCAATTCGTTGTGTAGCAAGCGACATGACGTGTATGGGGGCGATCACACCACGACTGAAGAACAAGCTGAGAATGAATGCGGCAAACATGGCTGCCAGCGTTGCGTACATCAAGGCTTCGTTGAAACTGGCGCGGAAATCCACGTAGAGTTGTCCCATCGAATTATTCATGCCCATCCCCATACCCATGTCGCCGTCCATCATTCCATACATGTGGCGGTTGAAAGAGGTCGGTAAGATGAACTGACTAGAGATCACCAACACCAACACCCCAACCACGATAATTACAAGATAGGACAGTAACAGCCTTGCGCCCAGGTGACGACGGAAGTATTCAATCATCGTTCCTCACTTACAACGGTTCATCTTCAAAGCGATAACCAACACCACGTACCGTGGCAATCAAATCCTCACGCCCCAGCTTTTGGCGGACGTGCCCGAGATGCACATCCACCACGCGCATTTCGCCGAAGTATTCGCCGCCCCATACCTTTTCAAGCAGTTGCTCGCGTGTGAGCACCCTGCCACGGTTTTCAGCCAGCGCTTTTAACAAATCGAATTCGATGGCGGTCAATTCAAGCGGATAATCATCCACCTTGGCGACGCGCGCGCCAACATCCATGTGCAGGTGACGGAAGGACAACACGCTCATTTCGGACCCCGAACCTGCTCCCGTTTGAATGCGCCTGATCGCGGCTTTGACTCGTGCCACCAATTCGCGCGGACTGAATGGCTTGGTCACATAATCGTCTGCTCCAACAGAGAGACCGACAACCTTATCAGTCTCTTCCGTTTTCGCGGTTAGCAGGATCACATAGACTTCCGATTCGCGGCGCAGGCGTGAGAGCAGTTCAATTCCATCCATCCCAGGAAGCATAATATCGAGGATGATGAGATCGGGCTTGAAGGCACGTGCAGACTTGAGACCTGACGGACCATCTGTCGCCGTGTACATCTCATAACCTTCAGGTTTGAGATAGGCGGTGACAAGATTTATTATGGAAGGTTCATCGTCGATAACCAGAATTTTTGTCATGGACAACTCTTATAGTTGGATAATAGGTGAGAAGTTTGCCAGTATTGTAACTTCACCTATACAAAATAAAATGCGCCGAATGGCTTATCTCGGCGAATCTTATCGTGTGAGGCTGTATCCTATTCGGTTTCTTCGATGAAGGTTCCGTGCCAGGTGTGCAGGAATACTTGTCCGCTATAGCCATTGACGCTTAACATGCCAGCCACCTTACCATCCTTCTCGAAATCAAGAGTGTAATAACCATAGAACTGCGCAGGATCGGTCGCGGCGGAAGCACCCGCGTAATTTGCATCGAGATACTGCTGGGCATATTGAACTGCTTGTTCGGGTGTGACGGTCATCTCTGCAGAGATATTCGCAGGGATGGTGTTATTCCAGCCTTGCATCATGTTGCCGTTGCCACCCATCATCCCACCACTCATCATTCCATAGCCGTTTCCGCCCATCATATACTCGTGGTTGAGTCCGCCGTATTTCAGGTTCCACATCATGTTGGGACCATGTTCAGGGTAGGCGATCTGTGAAGTGGGATTTACAAGCAACTCGAACGCGCCGATATCTGTGCTGGTTTCCTTGACGATCACATAACCGTTGTTATCGAAGATCATGATCTCGGCGATCTCCAAATCGGAGTTGTTCAGGCCCACCAGATATTTTTCTGCGGCGGCTTTCGTCTGGTCAATGGTGAGAGGAGTGATGTTGGCGGCATTGTAGCCGTATCCACCCATCATCCTCTGTCCATTCATCATGCCGCCATTGCCGCCCATCATGTTGGGTCCGCGACCGTTCATCATGCTGGGACTGTAAGAATTGTTGTTGCTCCAACCATTACCAAACACACCTGCACTTGCGCCAGGTGCAAGTGTCATGGATGGACCATATGAGTTTGTACGAGCATACATCGTTCCAGCGAAAAAGACGCCACCTGCCAGCGCCAGGACTGCAATAACGATCAGGATCGTGCTTAATGTTTTATTCATGGATAATCTCCTATTGTTGGTGTTTCACACGGTTGTGTGTTGTTTTATGACACCAGTATAGGATTGTCCATTGAAGAAGGCGTAAAGCGATTATAAAGATATTGTAAAGGTTATTTGAGCGGTCGGCAGGAAGATAACCCAGGTGCGGCAATTAGGGTAACTCATACACCCATAATCTATCCATATGGGGTACATCCCGTCCAGTTAGACCTTTCCACGCAAGTGGTAATTCCAGATCAAAAAGAAAGCCGCCATTCAACACAGATACTTCCTTTACCGCAACGTTGCGCGGAAGGGTTGACAATGGATTTCCATCCGCAAATTTGGTTATCCGATTATGCTTCTCAAGCGCCAGTCTGCGAATTGCATCAGGGGATAATGGTGTCAGGAAAATATTTTTACCTGATTCGGAATAGGCACATACCATTACTGCAGGGCTTTCAAATACTTCGACTACCTGAAAATCTCCTTCAATACTACATGCTTTTGATAACACGTTTTTGAACCAACCCAGCGGATGCTCAACTTTGACGTCACGCGCCAATTTCTCTCTCTTGATCTGCAAATCCTTCACAGCCCACAGCACAACCTGCTCTCGCAGTACGTCAATTGCCTTCCTTTGTCGTTCATTCCCCATGCTGATCAGTGCTCCAAAAAAGATTACAGCAGATGCCACTACGATAGCTAGAATTATTTCCATTTTAGATTTTCCTTTTCCTTGAATTTAGTTATTTTCAGAAGAGTCGTCTATTGTTTGTGAAGACATGACCCTGAAGGTTTCGCCCAGTAGTTGCAACGCCTTGGGACGAGGGTCTACCACACTGGCAGAGGCGATCACTATGAATAATCCCAACAAGCCAATCATCTGCCACAGCGGTAGGGAGGATTGGGCAGGTTCAGTTATTTCTTCTGGCACGGGTGTAATCAATCCCAAAGTCGGTGTTGGCGGTATTTGGGTTGCTACTGGCGTTATCGAAGGCATCAAAGTGCTGGTAGCTGTTGGAGATGGAGTAAGAGTGGCGGTCGATGTTGCCACCTCGGGGATCACGATCCAACCCGCATCCTGTCCACATAATCCATTCACATCACAAGCTTCTGCCAGAACTGGGTATTCCCCAACTGGCGCCAACGTTCCATCCCCAAAGCGCCGATCCCATTTCACGATATAGGAATTCCTGCCGGGATCAAAGTCCAACACCAACTCCTTCCAACGCTTTTTCGGATCACGGATGGTCACCTGGATGCTGGCAATCGGAAAGTGATTGGGGGAAACCTTCAGAGTTCCGTTCTCCCAAATCCACCACCGTTCTGTGATGGACACGGCGGGCGGGGCATTGTCTACAGTCAACGCAACGGAAACCACATCGCCAATATTGCCGGCGCGATCCCTGCCACGCATCTGGATGGTGTACTCGCCATTGGGCACTTCACCGGAATGCCAGATGTAAGACCAGCCATCTCCTGCGCTCATCGAGACTGCCTGCCAGGTATTTCCTCCATCAACAGAAACTTCACCACCCTCTGGACCGGACATACCGTCCACTAAACTTCCACTGAGTCGTACATCACCCTGCACAACCTCTCCATTGGCATGGGATGTGATTTGAGCGACCGGAGGAATCGTGTCTATAAGGATAACTCTGGATGCTGTCACTTCATTTCCAGCCACATCCCTGGCGTAGATCAAGACAGAATGAGACCCATCCGTGAAGTGAATGGGTGGAGTGACCCAACTTGTGCCACCATCGGTATTTGTCAATAAAGATGCGAGTCCAGAGATCGCATCCGTCGCTGTTGCCGACAGATCCACATCCGAGACATACCAGCCATTCCTGCCATCGACAGGCGGAAGGCTGACTCCAAGATCAGGCGGCGTCCCATCCCGCTGCCATGTGGATAAACCACTGGCGGTTCGCCCACTGGTTGAAGTCACAGTGTAATTGGCTGTACCAGTTCCCTCCGGTAAAGGCAAGTCACAGGAATCTCCACATGTAAACGGTACTCCGTTCAAATCACCGGCGATGGTCACATCAAACCCCTGCGGATCACTGGCAGAGAGTTCCAGAGTTTCATTTCCTCGGCACCAACCGGTATCGCCCCACAGATCACAAACCACAACTCCTGTAATTTGCGGCGGCAGTGGCGTTGGTGTGGGCGATGGGGTATTGGTATAGGTCGCCGTGGGCGTATACGTGATGGTCGGCGTGAAGGTCAACGTCGGTGTAAGACTGGGTGTAAAGGTTGCTGTCGGCGTGCGAGTTATGGTCGGTGTGAACGTGGGTGTCCGCGACGGGGTGGGTGTGGCAGTGGACGGTGGACCGATGTATTCCACGTCGATGGAACGAAAATCC
>Ga0268298_10000832_pt1 | contig 38603 bp, 42 predicted proteins | sample WWTPWeurt_MetaG_FD_194462 | JGI IMG/M metagenome (GOLD analysis project Ga0268298, IMG submission 194462) | Activated sludge microbial communities from WWTP in Nijmegen, Gelderland, Netherland - WWTP Weurt | ecosystem: Engineered > WWTP > Aerobic digester > Activated sludge | place...
GATGCCGGCGTGTCACGCACCGTGAAAGCGCGATTTCGTCGCCCGAGTTGGAGCGAGTACGCGGTTTTGGCGGATGAATTTGTTCGCTTTGGCGCAGGGACGGAGGTGTGGGGGAAAATTCATTCAAATAATGGCGTGCGATTTGATGGGTTGGCGCACAATTCGGTGACAAGCCTCGTTCCGGATGTGAATGATCCGGATCATACGGGGAATAATGAGTTTGGCGTGCATACGCATGCAAGCTCGACGCATCCGCCGGATCCACCAAACAGCACTATTGTGGGAGCATTGGCGTCAGAAAGAATTCCGAATTCCGTGCCGGATCGAGCGGATATCTTTGAAGGGGGACGACAGTTTCCGGTGCCGGAGGTGAGTTTCACGGGCGTACAGAGCGATCTCACAAATATGAAGAATACGGCGTGCAATGATACCGGGTCGGGATGTGCGGTGACGAATAATTGCTGGGCGTCCGGGTGTTACTATGATAATTCAAATGCCGGTCGTCGCATTGTACTGAAAACTGACGGGACATTTGATGTGTATACGGTGAATGCCTATGACGCGACTACCTTTAGCATTTTGAGTTTTATCGGGAGGAGAAGTAATAATGGCGCGTCCTGCACGACCAATGTCACGACATCGACCGGTTCAAATGCACAGTGTCAAAATCGCAATTTGGGCGGAGGGATAACGTGCTTGTGTAATCCTTCAAATAAAGCTATTCCCGACGAAGGTATTATCTACGTTGACGACAATGTGTGGCTTGAGGGATCGATTGATTCCGGCGTGAGCCGAGTGACGATTGTGGCGGGGGTTGGGAATATGTTCCTTGGGAACAATGATATTACGTATACGAGTTATGATGGTGACAATATCTTGGGCATTATCGGTCAGCAAGATGTGGAAATTATTCGCTACAGCCAGAATGATCTCCAGATAGATGGCGCGCTTCTTGCACAAAACGGTCGCGTGGGTCGTGCGCACTACAGCTCATCCGATCATCGAAACAGTATCACTATAAACGGTGCGATCGCCACCAAACAGCGCTATGGATTCGCGTGGACGGATGGATCCGGATATACCGATCGCTATCTTAATTTCGACAATAATCTTCTCTACTATCCGCCACCATACTTTCCAACCGGCACCGAGTATTCCATAGATTTGTGGGAAGAGTTATAATGGGAGCGGGAACAGTTGGTAGTTTGTAGAGAGTAGCTAGTAGTTGGCAGAAAAGAGAGAGGAAAAACAGCAATAAAAAACAATACAACGTTGGCAATGAGCAGTTTGAGTGGCAAAGAGTCATGCGGATGTATATCAAGAGTGACTACCAACTACAAACTACTCGCTACTAACTGCATTTCCATGTCTCTTTGGAACAGAAATTTGTTACGACTCACGCCGCGTCCATTCGGGCTTGATTTGAGCGATCTGTCGCTCAAGGCGGTGTTTCTTGACGAGGAAGGCGATCGAGATAGAATCGTGAGTTACGGCGCGGTCAATTTGCCGCTCGAGTCGGTGTCCGACGGGAAAATTTTGAAAGAAGACGCGGTGATCGCGGGCGTCAAAACACTTCTTGAAACATCCGGTCCGGGGAAAATTCGTTCTCGGCGAGTGTTCTGCTCTTTGCCCGAAACGAAAGCGTTTTTGCGAATCGTGAGCCTTCCCGTTATGGACAAGCGAGAAGTGTCGGAAGCGATTCGGTGGGAGATTGAGGCAAATATTCCGCTCTCGCTCGACCAGGTTTACTATGACTACCAACTCCTTGATCGGAATGTGACCCGGGAACAGGGAAAGATGAGTATTCTCGTGGTCGCGGTCGCGCGAAGTGTTGTGGATCAGTTTGTATCAGCGCTTGAAGCGGCCGGGCTCGAGGTGGTCGGCTTTGAAACGGAATCAATAGCGCAGGCGCGCATTCTTTTGCCCGAAGAGACGAGCGATGTGACGACGCTCATCATCGATATCGGCGACCGACGAACGAGTTTTTTGATCGCGCTCGGCAATATCCCGGTCTTTACATCGAGTATCCCACTTTCATCGCAGATGATTACCGATTCGATTGCCAAGGGGATGAAGATTCCCTTTGAGGACGCGGAGCGAATCAAGATTACCGAGGGGATCGGATCGCAGACCAAGGGAGATCCGCTCTTTCGTATGGTGGAGCCGGTATTGTCGAGTCTTACGGCCGAGATGGAGCGGTCAGTGGATTTTTATTTGAATACACTTCGATATTCTTCGGCGGTCGACAAAGTAATTCTCTGTGGCGGCGGATCCAATATGCGCGGTATCCTGCCGTATCTGGCGCGGAAACTCGGGAAGCCGGTCGAATTTGGAAATCCCTGGGTCAATCTCCGTATCGGGAAGTCTATTCCCGTTATCAGCAAGAAACAGTCGGTACAATATTCAACCGCGCTTGGGCTTGCGCTTCGCGGTATACGCAACTATGAAAATCCTGCTTAATCTTCTCCCTGTCGAAAAGAAGACGGAAATGCTTAAGAATAAGCGTTTCCGTATGATTGTCGCCCAAGGATCCGGCATTATTTTTCTGGGTTTTTCTTATTGCTGTGCGCTTCTTGGCATTTCATTCCTCTTGTCGGTGCAGCTCTCTTCAACACGCGGACTTTCGGGAGGCTCTTCGTTCGTAGAAGAAAAAAACGAAATCGAATCGTACGAAGCGGTTTTTCGGGAGACGAACGCGAAGGCTTCCGAAATTTCCCAGTTGCTTGCGGGACATGTTTTGTGGGAAAAGTTTTTTCAATCGCTCGAAGCGGCAACACCGCCCGGCGTTCTCTATACCAAGATGCTTTCGAAAAACGATTTTTCCTTTTCAGCGAGCGGAACGGCGCCGAATCGAGATGCGCTTCTTCTCTTGGAAAAAAATATGAATGAGTCCGATTGTTTTCGTTCAAAAGATGGCGGTCCTATGATACCGCTTTCGAATAAGCTGGTAAAAGAAAATATCGATTTTCAACTTGACGCAATGATAGAGAGATCGTGTCTTGTTGGTATCAAATGAGAATATATGAAAAGCTTTTGGTTACAATCTCGAGAGGTCGTGGTCATTCTGGGAATGATCGGTCTTTTTTCAGCGCTGGTGTATTTCGGTATTTTCCGCGTGCTTGAGAGAAATCGCGAGGGAATGGTCTCCATTCAACAGGCGATCGTGGATCGAAAGATGCTTGAGGAACAACGAAGTGTGATTGCGACTATGCGCGACGAAGTCGATCGTATTCGTCTGGAGAGCGATAAGCTCGATGTCTTTTTGCCAAAAGATCGTATTATCTCCTTGGTTGAAGCGCTTGAATCGATTGGGAATGATCTCGGTGTTTCGATTGTATCTGAAGCGTCTTCGCCGCAGGCACTTGCCGTTTCTTCCGTAAAGAAAAAGCCAACAAAGAAAGCATCGGTTTCCGAAGAAGGAGAGGTGACAAATGGCAAAGCGAAAGAAGAAAAAAAGGAGGAGGAGAAAGAAGCGGAGGCTCTTCTCCCGCTTTTACCGGAAGATCGTTCCGTTTTCATCACGTTTAAGGTGACGGGTGAGTATGATCGTGTCCTTGCTTTCCTTCGGAAGCTCGATACGATGCCTTTCTTGTTGGATGTTCTCTCGATTCAGATGGAGCAGGCGGTCTTTGAAGATGACCAGTCGAGCGTTTCGCCTTCCATATCCGGTGATGTTAGGAGTCCTTTTCGATCGTCGTCTCCTCTGGAAGTCTCCGGTGAAAAACCGGTTGAGGCGAAGAAGTTGAACGTAGAGGCGTCGTTCCATACGGTTATTTATACGGATCGATAATTTTTGCTTACAATGGCGTATGTCGAATCCTTTTTTTCCAAAGAATATTTCTCCGCGAGACTTTATAGCGGCGCTCGGCTTGTGGTGGCGTCGATGGAGTTCCCTTGTCTTCTCTCTTCTTTTTTTCCTGGTGCTGGGTATCAGCGTTTTCTCTTGGTACAAAAGCCTCTATATGTTTCGCTGGAGCGAGGATGAGGAGCGGGAGTATCGGCTTTCCAAAAGCAAGCAGGTAAAGTTTCAACGGGAGAAATTTGACGTTGCCATAGGCATGCTCAGCGATCGAGCCAAACAACACGAAAGCGCTCCCGGTGTTTTCCGAGATCTTTTTTTCGGACAATAAAACGAGGTCTCGAGCGATATCGTTTGCGAGAATATTTTCGAAAAGTCGCGGCGAGGAGGCGCGATTTTTCGGTTTCGATTGACAGTGCTAATTTTTTGGGGTATAATAGAGTTGTTTTCAATGGGAAAACGGGTGAACACGCCCGTTTTCCCATTTTTTATACCCCTATGAAGCGACTTTTCTCACAAAACGACACTTTTTCTCGATATAGCCTTTTTATAGGGGCTTTTGTCCTTATCTTTCCAGCTCTTGTGTCCGCCGCGTCGTTTGGACCGGAAGACGTGGTTAATCTCGTCAATCGAGATCGGGAGGCGGAAGATCTTTCCATGCTTCACGCGGATGAGACGCTTACTCGGGCGGCTGAGATGAAGGCAGGGGATATGGCGAAGAACGGATATTTCGCGCACACGTCGCCCGAGGGGACGCGCCCATGGTTTTTCTTTGAGGAGGCGGGCTATCGGTATCGGTATGCCGGAGAGAATTTGGCGATTCATTTTACCGACGCGGAGAGTGAACAATCAGTATGGATGAAGAGCGAGAAGCATCGAGAGAATATTCTTTCGCCGAAGTATCATGATATCGGAGTTGCCGTACTTGAAATGCCGTGGGAAGGGAAGGTGACGACTGTGACGGTACAGCTTTTCGGGACGCGTCTCGGAGAGGTGGTTTCCGATGCCGAGCCGTGGAAGAACCTTTCCGATGTCGCTCCGATTGCCGTGAACGCGCCGATTGTTCTTGAAAATAAAGCGCCGGCGCCTTCCATACTTCCTTCTACCACCCTTCCTTCATTTACTGTTTCTCAAGTGCAAACGCCTATTTTTCCTTATCAAACCGCTTCTATGCTCTTACTGGGACTTATCGGAATGCTTGAGGTATGCGCCGCAGGTATTGTGTCTCGAATGCTTTTTCTCCGATTTCGAACATTTCGCTTTCGTATCGCCACGCCTATGTAAACCAAAACCAAAATACAATTCGCCACCAATAACTCCTTCGCCGAGATCGGCGAACTCAAAAAAAGAGTGGAGTTCTCCATTCTTCCTCTCCCGACCAGGAGAGAAACACCAATACAAAAATCCTCGGAACCCGTTTCTGGGGTTTTGCTTTATGGACAGTATTCGTTTTTCCGCTTACAATGGGAGGGCTTTCGTTGTTCTCGGGGCCTGTAGCTTAGTGGTAGAGCACCCGGTTTGCATCCGGGAAATAGGGGTTCGATTCCCCTCAGGTCCACCAGTGTGATAAGGCAAAAAGCTCGTTAAATAAAATAACAAGAACGCTTTATGAAAATAGCGATTTTGGGGACGGGGGTGGTGGGGAGAACGCACGCGGCGCGGCTCTCAGAGCTTGGTCACGAGGTGATTTTGGGCACGCAGGATGTGGAGAGGACGCGTACGGTTACGGAGAAAGACGCGATGGGGAATCTTCCCTTTGGCGAGTGGCAAGTGGAGCATCAGTCAGTGGAGCTTGCGACCTTTGCCGATGCGGTGTCGCAGAGTGAAATCGCGTTTAACGCATTGAAAGGGGAAATCGCGCTTTCGGTGCTCTCGTTGCTTGTGAGAGAACTCTCGGGAAAGATACTCGTTGATATTGCGAATCCGTTGGATTTTTCGAAAGGTATGCCGCCGTCTCTTTCCGTGTGCAACACGGATTCGCTTGGCGAGCAGATTCAGCGGGCGCTTCCGGAAACGAAAGTTGTGAAGGCGTTTAATACGACGAATGCTTTTTTGCAGGTTGAGCCGATGAAGCTTGCGAGTGGCGATCACCATCTTTTTGTGAGTGGGAACGATGCTGCGGCAAAAGGTGTGGTTTCCGAGATAGCGAGGAGTTATGGCTGGAAGCATATCATTGATCTGGGCGATATAACGACGGCGCGCGGGACGGAGATGCTTTTACCGATATGGCTCCGCCTCTGGAGCGCGCTCAAAACACCGATGTTCAACTTCAAGATTATTCAGGAATAGTGTTTTGTAAGGAGCTCTTTTCTCGAAAGTAGATGGACTTTTCTCTATGCCGCCTTTTCCCTACAAACTGGTGCGGTCGAGGAGGAGGAGTGTGGCACTTACCGTTTCGCGGGAGGCGTTTGTGACGGTGCGCGCGCCGCTTCGGACACCGATTGATTTCATCGAGTCGTTTCTCAAGAAGAAACGCGAGTGGATAGAGAAGACGCTCGCAAAGGTGCGGGAACGCGCGCGAGAGCGGGAGCGGCGATACGAGGATGGGGAGATGTTTTGGTATTTGGGAGAGCGCTATCCGCTTCGGGTGTCGGAACGGGCGCGTTTGAGCGTGGTGTTTTCTGGCGGCGAGTTCGTGATGGCGAAACGGTTTCACTTTCGCGCGAAAGAGGTGTTTTCGCGGTGGTATACACGGGAGGCGAAACGGATTCTCTCGGAGCGAGTGCGGTTTTTCGCGCGGGAAAACAAGCTCGCGTATGGAGCAATCAAAGTAAACGCGGCGCGAACGCGCTGGGGGTCGTGCAGCGGGAAGGGAAGTTTGAATTTCAGTTTCCGCCTCGCGATGGCGCCCCTCTCGGTGATTGATTATGTGGTTGTGCATGAGCTCGCGCACCTCGTTCATCGCGATCATTCCCGAAATTTTTGGCGAAAGGTTGCATCAATGCTTCCCGAATTTGAAACGGAGCGCCGGTGGCTCAAGAAAAATGGACATCTGCTGGAGTGCTGATTTTTTCGAAAAAAATACCGCCCCGGAATGTTCGTGGGGCGGCTTGTTTTCAAACTGTTTGAAGGACCTGATTTGCATAGTTTGCGAGTCGCGAACGTTCACCCTTCGGGAGAATGACGTGGCGAGCGTGATCCCAGTTCTTCATGCGTTCGGCAACAAAGGTGATTCCGGAGGTTGCGCCAATGACGTACGGAGTGTCGATTTGGGCAATATTTCCAAGGAAAACAACCTTGGTTCCGTTCCCTGCCCTTGTGATCATTGTTCTCGCTTGGTCAACGGTGAGATTTTGAGCCTCATCTATGATGAGAAACTTTTCTTGGAAAGTTCTTCCCCTCATAAAGCCCATGTGACGTATGCTGATATACTTCTCAAGTATATCCTGCGTTGCGCCTCGCCCAAATTCTGTCAGCCTCCCATTTCCGTTACCGTTTCCTCCGAACTGATTAGGCATAACTACTTCCAAGTTGTCCATGAGGGCGCCCATCCATGGTGTCATTTTTTCTACTTCGGTTCCCGGAAGATATCCTATGTCCTCACCTCCGATCGGTACGGTTGCCCGAGTCATGATGATTTTGTTGTATTTCCGCTGGCTCGGTTCCATGGTTTGGGCAAGGCCAGCCGCGAGTGCGAGGAGTGTTTTTCCGGTTCCGGCATCGCCCATCAGAGAAACGAAGTCAATATCCGGATCCATGAGGGCATTGAGGGCGAAATTTTGTTCGCGGTTGTTTGCCGTGATTCCGGACACGGAATTCTTCGATAGGGAATAGTCCCTGATTGTAGCGAGGTGTGTCACTCCTCTGGAAATTTCCGTGACAACTGCGTAGAGGGGTGCGTCACCTTCGTAATAGACGTATTCCCCTAAGACAACCGATTCAGCAAAGGGACCCTTCACTGTGTAGAATCGTTTTCCTCCGCTTTTCATGGTCTCGCTAATTTCGTTTTCCGACCAAAATGATTCATCGAGCCTTCGAGTACCGGAGTACAAAAGGGAGGTGTCCTTGATAACTCTATCCGTAGCGTATTCTTCCGCCTTAATGTGACATGCCCTCGCCTTACTCCGCATATTTATGTCATTGGAAACCAATATGATGGTTCGGCCCGGGAATTTCTTTTTGAGAAATAGAACGGTTCCAATGATTTGATTGTCTCCATTTTCTTTCGGGAGAGTTTTTGGTATAAAACGCTCAACCAAATCGTTGCAAATGAAGAGTTCTCCGGTGGCGGCTCCTTGGCTTAATCTCGAAAGAGATACCCCTACTGTAATATCTGCTCCCGGTTCAGCGCTGACGCTCTCGATATTTCTGGCGGACTCTCTTGCATTTCTCGCCGCTTCGAAGTGCCCCTTTTTTCCTTTATCGATTTCACTCAATACTTGCATGGGGAGGCAGATATCATGTTCTTGAAAGCTAAAGAGCGCTGAGGGGCTACTCATAAGTACGCTGGTATCAAGCACATGTATCCTGACTGAAGAGTCTTCCACTGGAGTTAGGGAAGAGGGTACTTTCTTGTTCATTCTTACTTCCTCTTGTTGGTTGGAAAAGGACTTGCTACGAAGAGCCTGGCATATTTTCTCTTTGTTGGCAAGCGTCTTGCTCTTTTTGAGTCTTTTTGATAGGATTCTTCTTGAGGAACCGGAATGTTTCGATGGGTTTTCTTTGGGTGATTAGCTCAGGTGGTTAGAGCGCGACACTGATAATGTCGAGGTCCGAGGTTCGAGTCCTCGATCACCCACTGGTTGACGTGAGAGTGGAATACTTGTACTGTTGAAAGACACATACCGCTGTGGAAAGGAGCAGCTAAAATATCGCGGGGTGGAGTAGTCTGTCCCGCCCCGGTGGGACTGGCTTATGAGGTCATTGTGATGTATGTTTGACACGAGTCTTCCTTTTAGTGTGTATGTGATACAATCAAGTGCTGGTCGTTTTTATATCGGTATTTCCGCCGATGTAGAAAAGAGGATTTCTTTCCACAACGCAGGGAAGTCTCGATGGACAAAGGGCGGAAAGAATTGGAAGTTGGTTTATCGAGAGGATTATGAGAATTACTCCGACGCAAGAAGGAGAGAAATATACTTGAAAAGTCTCAAGGGAGGAAATGGATTTCGAAGCATTCTTTATCGCGGGGTGGAGCAGTCTGGCAGCTCGCCTGGCTCATAACCAGGAGGCCGTGGGTTCAAATCCCACCCCCGCAACATTGGGAAGAAGATCTTGGTTTACGGAAGGTTCATCCCGTCATTCGACGGGATGCCCCGTCGAATGACGGGGCAAATCCTGCCCCCGCAACACATGAAAATCTGTTTTTGGAATATCCCCGTCTTCTGATGGGGATGTTTCGTCTGTGGTAGTGTATGCATTTATGAATGAGCAAGAAAAACCGGAGGCAAAAAAGTTGATGCCGATCCGGAAGATCGTGTCGTGGTACTGGAAGGTCGTCGGGAAATACCGATGGCGGTTTTTGGGCGGACTTCTGTGTTATGGGATAGGGATTGTGTGTGTCGATATCTTGCCGCCGATCGTGTACAAAAATATCGTGGATATCATTTCCGGCGATTCACTGACTGGTCGCGAAGAAGTATGGTTTTGGATTTCCGTACTTGGAGGATTGTTTCTTTTTCAGTACGTTGTCTTTCGTGTCGGAGATTTTTTGTATTTTTTTGCGCAGAGTCGCGCGCAACGCGATCTTGCATGCTTTACATTTGAAAGACTTCAGAAACATTCGTATGCATTTTTTGCAAATCGATTTTCCGGAAGTTTGGTATCGCAGTCCGGTCGATTCGTGCACGGACTTTCGGATTTACAGGACACGATAACTTTTTCTTTGTGGATGAATGGTCTTATACTTTTTGGAACTTTTTTTGGCATTTTTTTCTTTTCGCCACTTCTCGCTTTTCTTTTTTTGGGAAGCATGATTGTGGTTGTGTTGGCGAGTATTCCGCTTTTGAAACGGCGATGGAGATTCAATGATATTGAATCCGCCGAGGATTCCAAGATAACCGGTCGGTTGTCGGATGTGCTCACAAATATTCTCACCGTGAAGGTTTTCTCGGCTCATAGTCGAGAAAAATCTTCATTTCGGGAATACGCGAACACTCAAGAGCGAGCGCGAAGCGAGGCATGGAAGGCGTTTATTCTTATGAGTGCCGTACAGAATGGATTGGCAATCCTGTTACAGTTTTCCGGCTTATCTCTTTCGGTGTGGCTTTGGCTTCGCGGTGAAATTACCGCGGGGACCGTGGTTTTGGTGCAGACATATCTTCTGAATATTTTCGGCATCATGTGGCAACTCACGCGATCGGCATCGCAGATCCTTCGAACATCCGCAGCAGCTTCCGAAATGATTGAGGTTTTCGAGACACCGATTGATATTCTCGATCCCGAAGAGCCGGAGGCGGATCGGATAAAGGATGGGCGGATTGAGTTTCGCGACGTGTCGTTCAAGTATTCGGACGGCGAGGATGTGTTTCAAAACTTTTCACTCGCGATTCGAGACGGAGAGAAGGTGGGACTCGTGGGGCCATCGGGCGCGGGGAAGACGACGGTGACGAAACTCCTCTTGCGATTCGCGGATCCGCAGACGGGGGCGATCACGATTGACGGGCAGGATATTCGAAGTATTCGCCAGGATGAGCTCCGCTCGCATATCGCCTATGTGCCGCAGGAGCCACTTCTCTTTCATCGTTCGATTCGCGAGAATATCGCCTATGGCAAACCGGAAGCGTCGGATGAAGACATTGTCACGGCGGCGAAGAAAGCCGAAGCGCACGATTTTATCACGCGCCTTCCCAAGGGGTACGACACTTTGGTTGGCGAGCGCGGGGTGAAACTCTCGGGCGGCGAACGTCAACGCATTGCCATTGCTCGCGCCATTTTGAAGGATGCGGAAATTTTGGTGCTCGATGAGGCGACGAGTTCGCTCGATTCGGAGAGCGAACACGCGATACAGGAAGCGCTTGACGATTTGATGAGCGGCAAGACGGCGGTTGTCATCGCGCATCGTTTGAGCACGATCCGGAAGCTCGACCGCATCGTTGTCATGAATCGCGATGGAAAGATTGAAGAAGAAGGGAAGCACGACGAACTCCTCGCGAAGAACGGACTCTACGCGAGCTTGTGGAATCGGCAGACGGGGAGCTTTTTGGATGAGGGGGAGGATAAATAGCGTTGCGGAATTTTTCCGGTGCTGATGCCTTGGCACGTCGCTCGCCACCGTCGTTCGTGCAACGACGTCGCTCGCCACCGTCGTTCGTGCAACGACGTGGCAAGCGAGCGACGTGCCTTGAATGGAAAGAAGAAGGGCGGTACACTGGGGGTGTATCGCTTTTTTGTTACGAGTATGTTTCGTTTTTGGGAACAGCCGAATTTGGAGGAAACCGGCGGCGCGAGAACCGGCGGAGGCGGATCGGACATGGCGGTCGAGAAGCTGTCTTTCAAAGCGCGTGATGGAAAGGGAGAAGCTTCAGGTTTATTGGAGGATGCGGAACGGAAGACTCATGCGATTGCGGCGGAGGGAGATCTTCCCGCGGTGGAAAGAGCGGTAAGTGAGCATCCGGAGTTTATCGAGCATATGAAGCGGTATATTCGAGAGCAAGATATTCTTCCGGAAAAGTACGTTCTCGCCCTTGAAGGCGTTCTCGAGCAAAAAGACTGGAAGCTCCTCGACTATATATGGCTGTATGATGATGATCGAAAGATTCTCTTCTCTCATTCATTGCGTACGTTTCGGTTGGCGCTCGAAAAATTTGAACGAATTTTTTCGGCGGGAGGGCGGACACTTGAGTCGATAGCCGCCCCGCTTGGGCGGGAATCCGGAAAGGGTGAGGATGAGGTTATGAAGGAGATTCTTCGAGTTGCCGTTGTGCATGATATTGGGAAACTTAATATCACCGCCGATGTCATAGAAAATTCCGTACGCGATTCCGAGAGTGAAGCGTATCTTGTCCGGTGTTGCGAGAGCGAGAAAAAAAATGAACGGGATTTTGCCCGGGAAATTCTTTCGAAAGCGGGAAGGGCACATGATCGAGCAACTGCTTCTTTGGAAGAGCCGCTTTCTCCTGAAGTTTCCGAAGAAACAGTTCGCTCCACCTTTTCCGGAAAACGGGTGAATATGTTTATGCCTGCGGAGACACTCTTTCGCTTGGAGTATCGGAAACAGCATCCCGATATGGCGGGAGATACCGACGCGGAGCAAGCTACTCGCCTTCAAAATGAAGAGGATTCGTGGGTTCAAATTCGGATAGGACGTTTGGAACGCGTCGGCTTTTCGGGACAGATGACTTTGCGGGAGATTCTCGATGCTCACGAGGAGAAATCGCAACCTATTCTTGAGAAGTACGGGTATTCTGAATTTCAGGTGATGCTTGCGGCACACCACCACCATGCCGATCCGGACATACCCAACATTGCTCCTTCACTTATACGGTTCTGCGATGAGTTTGAGGCGATATCCTCGTCGACGCGATCGTATAAACTTGCAAATTCTCTTGAAAAGACGCTTGCCATCATTGCGGGCGATGTGCGGCGGGAGCCGCGGGCGTTCAATTCCCAAGTAGCGGCTCTTTGTATGATAGATGAAATATCGAGAGAGGGACTTGGGCACACCGGTCCTGTGGATATTGACAAAGAATCGGAAATAGAGGACGATGAGAATCTCTCACTTCCGGAAGCCCTTGAAAAGTGGCAAGTAAGAGTCAGGGAAAGCGGCGGCGACGTTCTCCTTGCAAGGGAGGTTGTGGAGTTTGTTCGTAGCGAAGTGAAAAACATTCTTTCGGATATAAAAAATGATATTGCTCTTTTGAGGAAAATGGCGGAGGCGTCTTGACGATCAATACGGTGGTGGAATTCGTTCTTTAATGTTTACAAGAGGAGGTTGGTATGACAGCGTTAAGCTTGAATAGGGTGCTTCACGGGAGAGTCCTGTCCGATCAAAGGGTGCGATCGATGGTTTTTTCGCTGGTTGAGAACAATGGGCTTTCCCTCCAACAAGGAGAAATGCTTGTCGATTTGGCGAAGCGGTTTGTGTCAATTCGCCGTGCAATTTCACTCCCACGAGAGAAAGCGGCTCGGCAACTGAAACTTTCCGAAGAGCTTGATTCGATTTTTGCTTTGGCTGAGAGGGAAGGAGAGCCTTTTAGAGAAGTATTTCTCAGCCTCATTCCGAGTATTGAACGGGAAGTTTTGAATGTTTCGCTCTAGCCTTTCCGGAGTTATCGCGCTTCCTTTGATTTTGAGGAGGCGCTTTCTTTTGAAGGCGAGGTTCCCTTGAAAGAATTGTGGCTTTCTGGTAAGCTCTTGGGAGAGCGGTTCTTTTCCCGCCCTTGTTTCTTTCCAATCGATATGGTACTTTTTGCCAGGGTAGCTCAGTTGGTTACCTGCCTGCCGGCAGGCAGGGAGCACGGGACTCATAAGTCCGCCTGAGGCGGATCGAGAGTTCGAATCTCGGTGAGAGTATTTCCCCAGTCAGCTTTATCAGGGTAATGTAAACTTATTCTGTACCATTTTTACGGCAGGGTAGCTCAGTTGGTTAGAGCGACGGACTCATAAGCCGTAGGTCGCGAGTTCGAATCTCGCCCCTGCTACAAAAATGGTACGGGGGTAAGGTGGGATATTGAACGCATAAGTCCGCCTGAGGCGGATCAAGAGTTCGAATCTCGCCCCTGGTACCAAAGGAAAATCAGAGAGAAAAAATTGAATGTTTGGGGGCGTAGCTCAGTTGGTTAGAGCGTCTGCCTGTCACGCAGAAGGTCGCCGGTTCGAGCCCGGTCGTCCCCGCACGACGGAACGAGCAGTCTCACGAGAGACTGCTTTTTCTTGATTTCCCGTATATACGTTTGTAGTATATGGGAAGAACAATCCGCACAAAAGAATACGCCATTTTCATCGAAAGGATGATCAAAGCGAGGCACGAGGCTGGACTCAGGCAAGTTGATGTTGCCAAGAAAATGAAGCGTCCGCAGTCCTACATTTCTCGTGTCGAATCCGGTGAATATCGTCTCGATATCTTGGAAGTAAAGAAATTTGCCCAACTGTACGGTAAAAGTGTCGAACACTTTTTGAAGTAATCCTTATGTCAGCTCAAAAGTTTTCCGAGGGATTGATTAAGAGAGGCCAGGAATACTTTGAGAAAAACTGCGGGGTCAAAGCAGGTAAAGAAGAAATGGGAATGTGGCTGGATAGCCTTGCTGGATTTACTTATTTTTTTCTTCAAAGAAGCTAGCTGATCAGGATGCTAATAAGAGTTTAATAAAGGATAGATATGCTAAAGCTTAAGAAATTTCGGATTAAGAATTTTAAATCCATAACCGACAGTGGCGATTGTTATCTAACTGATACAGTTACGATCCTTGCTGGAAAAAATGAATCAGGTAAAACCTCAATTCTCGAGGCTTTAGAAGATTTTGATACGGAAAAGAAAATTAGAGAATCTGCTATTCCAATAAAAACACCTGAGGCAATACCAGAAATTTCCGTAACTTTTGTAGTTGAGGCATCTATTCTCAAAAATATACTAGAAAAAATAGCTAGTACAAAGAAGGCTACTAAAAATATCGAGCTCGAGGTTATTAAGACTTTTCCAGATAGTTATAGGTTCGGGAAAGAAACTCTAGAGGATGATATTTTTGGAAAAAATGATTTGGAGAGACTGGAGAAATCAATCATAAATAAGTGGGACAAAATAAAAGGACTACATGTAAAGCATACGCAATTAGGAGGGACTTTGTTTGATTTTGAATTTTCTAATTTTGAAAATAGTAAGGCCTTATTTAACACATTTCAAACTGCTACCTCACCTAATGTTGCGCAGATAGATGAAAAAGATGGTGGTATTTTTTTGAAATTATTATCGGAGATCGGCGGAGATATGGATGGTGCTGAAAAATTAATTAATTCAGAGACCAAATTCTTAGAAGCTCTCAAAAAATGGATACCAAATTTTGTATTCTTTAATTCATTTGAAGATGTTTTTCCAAATAAAATACCGTTTGCAGAGCTTGAAACTAACAAATGGGTTCAAGATTTAGCAGTCATAAGCAACCTAGACGTAGATACAATCAAAAATTCTCAAGCCCGTGATAAACAAAAACACAAGAAGGATTTGAACATCAAAATAAATAAAGACTACGAGAAATTCTGGACTCAAGACATTACTAACTTAAGCGTAGATTGGGATTCAGAAGATGTTTACTTTTGGGTTGAAGAAGACGGGCATTTGTATGAACCAAGCTTGAGGAGTAAGGGACGGCAGTGGCATCTAGCCTTTTATATTAAAGTGTCTGCACGTGCAAGTGAGGATGTTCCAAATATCATCTTGATAGATGAGCCTGGATTATTTCTACACGCAAAAGCACAGGAGGATATTTTAAGAAAACTTGAGGCCTCGGCAGAGGAAGTGCAGTTAGTATTCTCTACACACTCACCCTATCTTTTGGAAGCAGATAAACTAAATCAGATTAGACTAATCCATCGAACAAAAAAGTCTGGCACAAAAATTGAAAATAAAGTTCATGCTTTAGCAGACAAAGAAACATTAACCCCCATCCTGACGGCTATAGGTCTAGAATTAAACTCCGGTGTTGCTTCCTTGGATAAAGTTAATAACGTAGTAGTCGAAGGTCCATCAGATCTTTATTACTTAAACGCATTTAAAAAACTGATGAATGAAAATAAGTTAAACTTTATCTTTGGTGGCGGAGCTGGGAATATGCCTTTCGTTGGAACTATCCTGCATGGCTGGGGTACAAAAGTTTTATACCTATACGATAAAGATCAGGGGAAAAGAGATGGGGAGAGAAATTTGAAAGATACTTGGTTAGTAACTAAGGATTTAATTTTGGCTGTATTAGAATCTGAGGGAAGTATAGAAGATGTTTTTTCACTAGAAGACTTTAAGAAATTCGTACTCAAAGACGAAAGTAAGTCTTACGCTGAATCTAATTCCACGTATATCAAAAAAAGTAAGCTAGATAAAGTATTGCTTGCCAAGAAGTTTCTGGAAGAATGCCAGAAGGATAGTAGTCAGATAAACTTAAGTAGCACAACAACTACCAATGTAGGAACACTTTTCACTAAGTTATTGGAGAGATTTTAAGTTGCTACTATGCCATCTAGTGAAGAAAATATTGGTGAAAGCTTTCTTATCAGAGCTATTAAATGGGGACTAAATCATCCTCAAGGGTTTAGTGTTTCAGAGGTTACAGAAGCCACAGAACTGTCCTTGAGCGATAGAGAAAAAGACGTTCTTAAAACCTACTTACAGATCGCTCATAAGAACCATTACAGCATCGGTGTTACTGGTGCTGGGCCAGTAAATCCAGACACACTCTTTTTGGCTCTTTATATCCTCGACTACAACAACTACGCCGACGGGAGAAATAAATATGTCATAAGTCTGGAGTCCCATTTTAATTTTATTGACTATCAGGAACTGAGACTTGCACGGAAAAATGCTAAGGATGCAAAAATTTCAGCGTTTATAGCAATAGCAATTTCGGTTCTTGCTATTTTGATTCCTGTATTAACTACACAGGACATAGAAGTTCGAAACGACGTAAAGATTGATAACAATCAACTAGAGCAGATTCTAAATACCTCGAACAACGTCAAAATTAATGAACAACAGCTCGGTAGCCTCTTGAGTGCTATGGAAGATGCAAAAGTCAGTGATCAGCAGATTAAAAGCGTTTTAGAGACATTGGCAAAGATTAAATAGCTAGCCTGATGTCCAAAGAAGATACGTTCTAACTTCGTCCCAGCATCCCCGCCATACAGAATGAGCCGCCCTCAAGAGAGGGTGGTTTTTTTGTGGGGGGTTGTGGCGGTTTGGCAGGGGGATGGTGTATACTGAACCGTAGTGCGTAATCTTTCTATTTTTGGTATGGAAGAAACAATGTCGAATAGTCCGGAAAACAAATCCGGGACAAACAAAACGGCGATAGGCGTGGCAATAGCGGCGGTGGGCATGCTGGTTGTCGCGGGAGTGATCTTTCTGATGCGCGGGTCGGGGGAAGAGGAGATGCGAGGGATGACATCGGACGATGCTCGTCAGGAAATGGACGAACAATCGGAGAGCGCCGCGGAGATGTCTTTCCGGGATTTGCTCGGAATGGGAAAATCGCAAAAGTGCGTGTTCTCTGATGAGAATGATGTGTCCAAGTCGGAGGGTACCTTCTATGTGTCGGGTAACAGGGGACGGGCGATGATTTCAAATACGATGCTTTCCGAGGGAAGTGCCGGAGCGACGATGACATCGCAGATGCTGTTTGATACGGCGAAAAATACGATGTATGTCTGGGATGAGACGACGAAACGGGGTATGAAGATGATGATGGATCAGGCGCCGGAATCTCCCGCGGTTCAAGACGACGAGGCGGGTGAAGAGGCAATGCCCGCTCGCTTGGAGGATCCCGCCAAAGATATCAATCACAAGTATTCGTATGATTGCGATTCATGGAAGGTGGATGAATCTATGTTTGTCGTTCCGTCGGATGTGACCTTTGTCGACCCGGCGGAAATGATGAAAGCTTTGCCGGTGCCGACCACTGTGCCGGGAACGGTTCCTTCGGGCGCCGGCTCGCTTCCGGCAGGCGGCGGGGATATGAAAGCTCTCCAATGCTCCGCCTGCGAGCAAGCGGGCGATCAAAAGGCGGCCTGCAAGGAGGCTCTTGGATGTGAGTAGTCTCTCTCCATATTTAGCATCGCGAGCGAATGGTTTTCCTTCTTGGGTTTTTGCTCGCGCTTGAAAGGAGGACATAAGAAGTAGCGTGGTGGAATTAATAAAGGCTGAGGTATTGTTTCAGTCTCTGCTTTTTTTTGTTTTCTTGAAATTGAGGTATTCTGTGATAGTCGATCCGTGCCTTGTTGTCTGTAAGTGATACGGGAATACCTTATGAAATATTCCGAACTTTTGCGTGATGTGAAACGGTATTCGATGAAGGATCGCGCTCGATCGAATGCGTGGTTTTTTAAGACCGGGAAGGGGGAGTATGGCGAGGGGGATCGGTTTCGAGGGCTCACCATGGGAGAAGAACGGAAGCTTGCCAAAATGTATCGAGATCTCGATTTTTCCGATATCGAGAAACTCCTTGAGAGTCCGTGGCACGAAGAGCGGATGATTGGACTTTTGATACTCGTTCTCCGGTATGAAACAACCAAAGACGATAGCGTGAAGGAGAAGGTCTTTGACTTTTATGTGGCGCATCGATCGGCAGTCAACAATTGGGATTTGGTAGACGTAACGACGCCAAATATCGTCGGCGATTTTCTTTCGCGACGAAAAGATCGCTCGATGCTCTATAAATGGGCGCGATCGAAGAATCTCTGGGAGCGACGGATGGCGATGCTGGGCACGTTTCGACTGATACGAAGTGGAGATTTTTCGGATGCATTTGCGATTTCCGAGGTTTTGCTCGGCGATACGCACGATCTCATCCATAAGGCGGTCGGGTGGATGCTTCGAGAAATCGGAAAGCGGGATGTGTCGGCGCTCACCCTGTTTCTTGATCGGCACGCGGCGTATATGCCGCGTACGATGCTCCGGTACGCGATTGAACGGTTTTCCCCGGACAAACGTCGATACTTTCTTCATATGAAGCGAATGTGATACTCTGAAAAGAGTCTTTAATGAAAAAAATCTATGAACACGTACACCTGGTACTCGCAATTGGTGAAGCCTGTGTGGGCGCCACCTTCGTGGATTTTCGGTCCGGTATGGACGGTGCTCTACGCGATTATCGCGGTTTCTTTCGGTGTGGTGTTGTATCGGGCATTGATGGGCAGGCTCGCGTGGGCGGTCGCGTTGCCGTTTGCGCTCAACCTCGTTTTTAATTTTGCGTTCTCGCCGATTCAATTCGGGCTCAAAAATAATGTTCTCGCCGCTCTTGATATTCTTCTTGTTTTCGGGACGCTTCTTTGGGCGTTTATCGCCCTGTGGAATTCATCTCCCGATTTGCGTTGGGTTGTCTATGCCAATATCCCGTATCTTCTCTGGGTATCATTTGCGACGGCGCTTCAGTTTACCATAACGTATCTCAATATTTGAAAGATTCCGCGATAGGGAACCCCCCTCATTTTTTTTGTGAGTTTACACCGGTTTGACAAGGAAATAGCGTATACTGAACCGTGGTGTATAATTTTTTTTGCGAACAAGCGATCGATCAAGCGGTGGTCAGTCAGAAGACGATCGGATGCGAGTAGCCGGTATTCTATGCGCGAGAAAGAATATGATGTGGTGATTATCGGCGGGGGACCGGCGGGAATGATGGCGGCGGGGCGCGCGGCAGAGCGTGGCGCGCGCGTGGTGTTGCTTGAGAAAAACGCGTCTCTCGGGACGAAGCTGCTTTTGACGGGTGGCGGTCGCTGTAACGTGACGAATGCCGAATTTGATCGGAATATTTTTGCAGCGAAGTTCAAAGGCGCGGCAAAGTTTCTCTTTTCTCTGTTTTCGCGATTTGGCGTGGAGGAGACACTGGCGTTTTTCCATACTCGTGGAATGCCGACCAAGGTTGAAGCGGAGAAACGGGTATTTCCCGTAAGCGATCAAGCGCAGTCCGTCCTTGATGTACTGGTTGAATATATGCGGGTGGGAAACGTTCACGTGATGCTTGGCGCGGAGGTGGCTGGATTTGAAATGGCGGAGGGGATGATTGCCGGTGTTCGGCTTGGGGGTGAGGAGGTGCTTCGGGCGCAGACCTATGTTCTCGCGACTGGAGGGATGTCACGTCCGGAAACCGGATCAACGGGTGATGGGTTTCGCTTCCTCAAGGCAATCGGTCATACGGTTGCCGAATCTCGCGTCGCGTTGGTTCCGATACGCGTCGGCGAATCGTGGATCCGCTCGATTTCGGGAGCGAGTCTCGAAGAGGTGAGGATGACCGTTTTTTTAAGCGGAGAGAAAAAGGAATCTCGGGAAGGAGCGCTTCTCTTTACACACTTCGGATTAAGCGGTCCTCTGGCGCTCAATATGAGTCGATGTGTCGGCGAATGTTTGCGTCGTGGCAAGGTGACGCTCTCGCTTGATCTTTTTCCGCGCAGTACTTTCGATGAAATCGATACGCGTATCCGAGAGCTTTTTGAACGCCAAAAAAATAAGCAGGTGAAAAACAGTTTGGATGGATTCCTGCCGCCACTTCTCATCCCCGTAGTTTTGTCGCTTGCAAACATTCCTTTCGAGATGCCGGTACGCAATGTGAGTCGAACATCGCGTCTTGTGTTGGCTCGCACAGTAAAAGATCTCCATCTGACTGCAATCGGTCTTCTTGGTAAGGACAAGGCGATTGCGACCAGTGGCGGCGTTATACCGGAAGAGGTGGATTTCAAAACAATGCGTTCGAGACTGTTCCCGAATCTGTATCTTGCGGGAGATGTTCTCGATATCGATCGCCCTTCCGGCGGCTATAGCCTCCAACTTTGCTGGAGTACGGGCTGGGTTGCCGGAAATGCCGTGGCAGAGAAATGAAAAGAGCGTCCGGTACGAGTTCCGGCGCTCTTCGCTTTGTGGCTATTCGGAGGTGTCAAAATCTCCAGTGGTATCGAAAGCTCCGAGGAGGTGTTTGACCGCCGTCTGAACGGAGATGATGTCTCCGGTGTCCTCGTACATAAGATATACATCGAACGCAATTTCCAGTTTCAGTACGAATTCTTCGACTTTGGACCAATCAGCTCCTAAATTGTGTACAAAGTGATCGGTGAGCGAAATCTCCTCCGGCTTGAGGTTAAAAACCTCTGTTGCCACCTTCATAACTCTTTCTTGGATTTCCTGACGAGTCATTTTTTACTTCCCCCGACTGATGGTGCTGGGATTTCTGGAACTCTCGCAAGAAGAGGCTTGCGTTGCGACCTCTCTTTACGATCACTCGCAGTGTAGGGATATCGTTGCTTACTGTCAACCTCTCCGCTCCTCTTTCATAGTATGGGTGGAGAGATTTTTTGTGATGGGAGTTTTTTATGTTTTTCCTCGATAGATGGCGAATGCTTTTACTTCCGCAATTCGTATTTTTCGTTTTTCGATATGCATAAAATGCGTATCTTTCCCTTCGAATTTTCCCACGATCCGTTCGCCGCTTTTGAGGCGAATATACACACGCTTCCCCTTATACGTCGAAGTATGCGGAGTCTTCATATATATTGGCTGGGACTTGTGGGGTACGCATGGGGACGATTTCTTCCCCCGTATTCTCTCAAACTGGCTCGAATGTGGCAATGGGCTGGAGGTTTTTCGGGAACGGATGAAAAAACTTTGGCGCTTTAATGTTTGGATTCGGATATTTTAGAAGGCGGACGGTGAATAGTGTTTGACAAAAGCCACTGTCAACCGCATAATAGAAAATTCTACCGGAATGCAAAGGCTGGTAGGATTTTCCCTGTATATTTACAGGCTGGCTCATGCTGGCAGGAGAGGAAGAAATGTTCTTTCGTATAAAAGTATGCCCCAGTCTTTGGGCAAGCGTTGTTATTCCTCGTCGTACCGAGGATCGGTTAAGAACAACCTGTTTTCGCGGTTCTACTCGCGCACTTGCGGGGAATTTCAGTTGCTGGAATTCGGCGAGGAATCTTTTCCAAGATAAAACTGTTCGTAAACAGCTTTCGAAGCACATTGTCGATATGTGGAGTGAGGGAATCTTTGAAACACAGAGTATCCAAATCACTTGTAAGGAGTCTATCGGTTGGGAAAGTACGGTTCCGATCGAAATATATGCTCCGGAGGTCTTGGAGCGGTTTGACTTGAATCGCAGAAGCTTCGGACTTCGTATAAAACGCGATCGGACTGACCTACTCGCTCCTCAAACGCAGAAACTCACGCTTGTTGTGGAGTTTAGGTGTGAGAACGACCAACCAAAAGTCATCGTGCATTCCATGTATCCGGGAGAAGACATTGGTGAACTCGACGGCGATGTTACGGATCGCGAGCAAAGAGTTTTCTTCGATTGGAATCATCCCGGTAAGTGTTAGACTCTGAGCAAAGATAATCTCCCGACAACTATTTCAAATTCAAAAGGCGACTGGTAAACAGCGCCTTTTTTCTTTTTCATAGGCAGTGTATTTGCTGGGCTTATTGGATGTGTTCGAAACTGTGGGTTGGAAAGAAATGAAAGAAAAACTTACTTTATTTAACCTTGTAATTTCCTCCGAGAGCCGGAATCGAGCTATCCCACTGAACAAGAGCGATTGTGACGTTTCCAACAAAGGGGGTCTTAGGATTCCATGTGGCGAGTGCGTTAGCACGGTGCATTCCCTCAATGAGAACGATTTTTCCCTCATGAACGATGCCTGTAAGCATCGTTTCTTTCGGAAACGCTTGTTTGATAGTGAGAACCTTCTGGTTCTCAGTGATAATAGGTAAATTGGAAATGTCTTTCAGTTGTTTTGTTATTTCTCCCTCGTAGGCTTTATCAATCCATCCTTTTGTGGGGGTGCCATAAAAAAGGGGGAGGTCTTTAATGGGATCAGTAATATGATACATTTCCCAGGAAAGTGTTTCCGGATGAAGTGGGGCCGCATATGCTTCGCGCCATTCATCCCATGAGTTGAATCCTCGTTCAGTCCAATGCTCTTTCCAAGACTCTTGCCATGCTTCCAGATTTCGCCATGTGTCAAACACTTCTTTCCACGAAAGTGATTTGATGTGGATAAGAGAAGCGTATTGTTCAGGGATAGTAACCATAGAATATGTGCTGGGGCTGTGGGACGAAGTTAGAACTAATTTACTTCAAAATGAGTCTTCAGTTTATTGACTGCTTCTTCAACTTTCTTAAGATTTTCTATAGTCTTTAGATTTTCACGAGCATATTCCATAATCGGTTGGAGTGAAGGTGTTTTCTTGCCAAATTTCTCTGCCATCCAATCATAACGAGGGAATACCCAAATGTGGAAATGATGCGAAGTATCTTCTTCTTGAATGAGATAGACAACATCAATATCAAGAGTCTTTCTCATCCCAGTCCTCACCGCAATAAGAGTATCGATAAAATCTAGCTTTTCTTCATCAGTAAACTCATCGATGCTTTGCAAATGTCGCCTCGAAGAAATAATGATAAAGCCAGGGATAGGAATTTCAAAGTCCTGGTGAGCGTCGAAATGTTTAGTGGTGAGTATGGTGCCTACTCTTTCCATTTCGCCGTTTTCTCGGGCGCAACCCAAGCAAGAAACCTGCGTAGGATTCCCTTTGTAATCAACAAGTTCTATTTTATCGCTCATAGAGTTTGTCAGCTGGGACTGTGGGACGAAGTTGGAACTATTTTGAATTCTTCATAAATTGTTTAACGGCTTCTTTATCAATATCTTGAAAGGCGATGTCCATTTTCAAAATTTCTCTTGGCACAAACCATCCAAGTTCTTTCACTGTTTTCATATCTTGAATTTTTGGTTCACTTTCTAATTCGCCTTCAAAATAAAAATGGAGGGTCGGCTCTGAAAAATTGGCATACTTTATGGAAAAAAGCTTTGGATCAAGGATGTTTGTCGAGAAATCCCCGAGTACTTCCATGAAAATTGCTTTTTTGGGATCTGCCTCTTTTTCTAATGCACCTGTGCCACCAGAAAGCGACCATTTACCATATTCTGGTTCACGGTTTCTTTTAATGAGCAATATCTCACTTTTGTTTCTTCTATGAAGAAGAGAAACAAGAATAACTTTGTAAAGCATACAATTTATTTTGCTGGGACGATGGGGTACACATGGGAACAATTTCTGCCCCCGTATTCTCTCAAAATGGCTCGAATGTGGCAATGGGCTGGAGGTAATTTGTGAGCGGATGGAACGGATTATGGCGAGGTAGCCACTGAAAATGTCTCTTTCAGTTGCTTACACAATGCCTCCAGTTGCTTCGGGTTTGTCTCAAGATTTATCAAGATAAGGGAGGATTCGCATCTATGTTCTCGTAAGACTTTTCTTTCTCCATCAAAGGCATAATCATCGAGCCAATAGAATGGTTTGGTGAAGTCTATAGCCTCTGTTTTCCAAAGGCTCCATGCGGTTGGTCGGATGCCTGACATCAATTCCAAAGCTTCTTTTGGCACCTTGGACGTGAGATAGGATAAGGTTAGTTTCGCATTTCCGCTACAGTGCGTCGTGAGCCAAAAACAAGAGAAGTGGACTATTGCAAAGCGTAAAAAACCTTCCAAGCCGTAGGCGGGACATCCTCGTTTATCAAGAATCACCCCGTCAATGTCGAGGTAGAGGTTTTTCACAATACTTGTGTTTGAACTTACCATTCGCCGTCTTGCTTCTTTTTTTCAACTTTTTCAAGAATCTGCTTTTTTAACGCTTCTCTTTTTTCTATAAGCTCATCAATTCTCTTCGCTTTCGTTTCCATCATAAGTTGAGTAGCCATTTTTTTGGCATCTTCTCCGAATCTTTCTTCGAATAAAAACTGAAGCTTCTCGGCAATTATAGGGTGTTCGTAGATCATGTATTTGTTCTTCAACATTTTCGTCCAAAAATCAAGTTGAACATCACGCCTGCCCATTTTCTTTAAGCAATAAAATAGTGCAAATAGACTGCCGATTATTTGCGCCACATAAAATCCATTGTTCTCTCCAATTGCAGGAAGAATTCTCAAAAAGAAAAAGCCAATAAGTGTGAATAAAACAAAACCAAATATAATACTTGGTATATAGGAGAATATGCTTCTATATCGTACACACCCTTTCAATGACCAGTAGGTGGCCATTGGTATCCCAATTAGAATAGGCATCCATATCATCGTAAAAGAGGCGAAGCCTATGAAGATGCCCAGTGGATAAATAACAAAAATGTAAAGAGTAGTATCAATCATAATGTCCTCATTTCAAAGTATAATTGTGTCTCGATTCCACATTTATAAATCAATAATCCAAAAAAGATGAAGAATCATTTGATGTCAATGAAGTAAAAAACTATTCAATCAAAGCAGTTTTTTTTAGTTTCAAGGAAGACAACTCGTGCCAATAGAAGAAGACGAGCCAGACGGCATAGACAATTAAGTTGATTCCTGTTCCGAAAATAAATGTGATACCTGTCAGAATCAGGATTGAAGTTGCAAGCGCCATGTGAACTATTTGTTTTGGATTAATACTCTTTGCTCGAGTTAACCCTGTATATCTAACTCCATAATAAACTGCCCAACATAAGACGAAACTTCCTAATAGGTATGCTGTGCTCATAAAGCCGTCAAAAAGCACTGCCATCGTAACCAATAGCACTGAGCCTACAATAAAAGTTTTCTTCTCCATAAAAGTTTGACTATACCGCAAACATTATGAAAGCGAACTTTTCAAACAAAGAATTTGCTTCAAGTAAAAGGACGGGAAGTTTATTCTGTCCGGCTTTATGATGCGCGGTGTATAAGTTATTTTTTGAGTTGCTTTGGAAATAGAAAAAGTCCTGCATCCTTTTTCAACTACTGAAACAGGGGAGTACACATGGGAACGATTTCTTCCTTCGTATTCTCTCAAACTGGCTTGAATGTGGCAATGGGCTGAAAGTTTTGCAGGAACGGATGGAGCGACTTATGATGGGGTAGTTTTTTGACTAATTTACGCGAAAATTCCACAGTAAAGCCATAAAATAGTCACGGATATTGACTTATAATTATTAAACGTGCTATTGTACGAGGTCTTAATTTTAAGACGAGTATCTTACTAATTGAAGAGAAAAAAAGGAGAGAATCATGCACGAAACAGCAAAAATCTTGTTCGCGCAGATTATCGCGAACAAGAGAGAAGAGATCGAAAGAACCGAGCAAGCGAGACAAGTGTCACTCAAAGACGCGCAAGAAGCGGAAGGCGCGATGATTTCTCGCTATGATACTTTTCTCGAAGAAGCTCAATATCTCGCGGGCGGGCAGAATAAGCGATTGCTTGAAGCAAAAACTGTTCTCGCTTTACTTGAGAGCCTTCTCCAGAGAGATGCTGATGTTTCCAATCAGGTTTCTATCGGCTCTGTAGTGGCTATTGAGAATATTGATACTGCGGAAAGAAAACTGTTTCTTCTCGTTTCTGAAGGAGCAGGTGGCGGAGTTTTTTTGCACCCCTCTTATGGGGGTGAAAAAGTTTCAGCGATAAGCCCATCTTCTCCGATTGGCAAAGCGCTTTTCGGAAAAGGAAACGGAGAAGAGATCGAATGTTCTGTGCTCAAAGGAGCATGGGAAATCAGCGAAATTCAATGATAGCGGAGAACGCTCATGCAAAATGCCAGTCCGGTAATTCTGGTTGTAGAGGGTGTGGATTGTGTTGGTAAAACAACCCTTGCCAAAGCCATCGCTTCAAAACTCGGTTTCCGATATCTCTACACGCCGCAACCGCCTCTTTCAACAATTCGCAAAGAGATAGAGTCTTTGGATGATTCAAACACTCGGTTTTTCTACTATCTTACTTCGGTTATTGCCGTTCAGAGAAAAATCCGATCGGATATCGATTTGAGGAGGAGCGTTGTTATTGATCGGTATATTCACTCGACTCTCGTCATGCACCATGTGCTTGGCGTAGATGTATCTTCTGTAAATACCGAAAAATTGCCCATTCTCTGGTCGACGGTTTCCGTACTCCTTACGGCTACGTCGAAAACGAGAACCGAAAGGAGAAACAAGCGAGATGGATCGCAGGACTATGATCAGCGTATCGAGCAGTCTGTCGGATTGCTTGATCGAGCGCAGAAGGCTTTCATGGATTCTCATCAATGGTCGCTTGTGCTTGAAACCGATCACCTCTCGGCGGAGCAAGTCGAGGCGCAAGTGTCATTGCTTTTACAGGAGCGATAATCATGTATGATGTTTTTGAAGAATTGCTTTCGCAGGGAAAAGTAGAGACGACTCGTCTCAACAGCCTCCGCGTGAAGCTTCATGTGCCGTGCCAGTGGACATGCAATTTCTGTCACATGGAAGGCAACCCCTCATCGCAACCGATTCGGAATGACAAGCAGTTTTCCGATGTGCTTGTACGCTTCCGTGATCGCTTCGGATTTACCGAAGTGCATTTCACCGGAGGTGAGCCATCAATTCATCCCGAGATCACCCAGTTCATTGTGAAGGCAAAGAGCTTGGGATTCACAGTGAAGATGACAACGAACGGACAGGCAAAGCACTCGCGATATTTCGAGTGCATATGGTCGGGACTCGATGAGCTCAACATGAGCGTTCACACTCTTGACCCAGCGGAATTGGGGAAGATAATGTCACCGCCCAAAGATGCGGCGTGGGGCAAAAAGGCGCTTGAGAAACAAATCAATCTCATTGAGACTCTCAATGGAAAGGTTCGTCTCAAGATCAATACATGCATTGGCGAAACGGAACAGCCGGCGATCGCGCTTGCTGACTTTGTGAGACACAGAGATATTTCGTGGCGTCTCATGAACGTGCTGGAAATTCCGGAAATCTCGTATGCCTCTCTCGCAAGAGCGTGCCAAACGCTTGGAGCAACTCCGACGCGGGCGTCTGTCATTCGGGGAAGCTCGAGCTGTTCCATTGATATGCGCTGTGAAGACGGGTTTGCCTTCAAATTGAAACTCATCCAGCCACATTTTTTGGAAGGCATGTGCGCCAATTGCGAACTGAGGATATATGGCGGGTGCTATGAATTCGCGTACGGTCCGAGACTTGAAATGGAACGTGGAATGCTCATGGTACGAAACTGCGTACACCGCGATGGTCCGCCATTCTCTCTTCCGATTCACGCCTACTTTTCTCACCCTATTGCTCAAGAATTGAGCAAAGAACTGTAGGAAAGAAAGCTCACAACAAACCAGAGGCTAACGCAACGCGCTAGCCTTTTCTTTTTGAGAAAAATGCGCTAACATTCCCTCAAGTAAAGCCATATTATGGAAATAGAACTTCGAGCAAGCGTTGATGATCCCGACGCGATAAGGAGTGCTTTGGCGATACAGGCAGAGCATAAGGGAACGTCAAACGAACATGATTTTTATCTTCGTCATGAAAGCGACAAAGAACGATCGCTCATTTTGCGTATTCGGCGAAAAGAAAGCGGGTCACTACTCACATTCAAGGGCAAGGCTCTGGGTGATGATACTGCATGGCCGGATGTTGATATTCCACTCACCGATTCGGACAGCCTCCAACAGCTTCTTCTTGGGAGCGGCTATGTAAAGGTAGTTGAAATCAAGAAACGCCGATCAAGTTACCGTCTCGAAGACTTTGAAATCAATGTTGATGAAATAGAAAACCTCGGAGTCTTTGTTGAGATCGAAGGACGAGACGATGAGGAGGGTCGAGAAAAAATAGAGGAAAAAATAGCGAGCCTTCTTTCGAATCTTGGGATTCAAAACGAAAATATTATCCGAAAAGGATATGTCACTCTTATGCTTGAACAGCCTTTGGTATGAAAGACACCTCATTTCTTTTTCTTCGAAAAGATTATCTGGCGCTTGAGAAAAATATTGATGCGCTGAAAAACAACTTGAAAACGGTTGGTTTTGAAGTTGGGGAAATGTCACATCAGAGTTCGGAAACGTGGCATGACAACTACGGATTTGAAGAGGCTGATCGAGAAAGAAAGCGACTCGCCGGCACACTCGAAGAATTGAAAAAAGTTTACGCGCAAGCTGAAGTAGTCGAGCCGTCATCTCATGCAGAGAAAGTCTCTCTCGGCTCAAGAGTCATGATACAAAACATAGATACCCACGAAGAAAAAATTGTCGTCGTTGGGAGTTACATGGTTCTCGAAAAGACAGACCCAAACGAATTTTCTTACGCCGCGCCTTTTGTAGCTCCGCTTATGGGCGCGGCTGTCGGCGAGATAAGAGAAGTAAAAATCGGAGAGGTATTGTCATGGATCAAGGTTATTGGTATTCGCGAGTGAGAGTGTTGCAAAGAGTCTCAATAGTTTTTTCTAAAAAGAAACGACCTGAGTTAATTTTGATGGTTTGGGATGTATTGGGAAAGCAAAGACTATTCCTGAATTTTTGTAAGTAGTAACGTTATAAGCTCAATAAGGCTTCTTCTTCGGTCTTCAAAGCGCTCTGACTCCTTACATAAATCCATTATTTCCGTACTGCTCAATTTTTTCAGTGTCTCTTGTAATTTCGATTTTCTAACCCGATCTACAATCGGCTTTTGTTGTTCCATGGAGTATCCATCCCAACTCGAAAACTCTTCTTTTGTAAGATCATCTTTGTGTGGTTTGAGTAATTCCCAATCTCTACTAAAATAATCAAAAATAATATTTATTGTTTCCTCCTTTTGTGACTGCTCGTTTTGATGAAACATTTGATCAATTTCCTCATCGCTTTTTTCGTCTGACCACGAAATAAGGGTGTTCGTAAAAAAGAAGTTGAGCTCTTTTTGAATTGCATATTTAATCTCTCTGGAGAAAAAAAGTATCAAAAAAGAGGGGAACAAATTGTGATGCACATTAGGGAAAATGCCATTCACTACTTCGGTCAAGTCCTTATCATAATTTTCTTTATTTTCTTTAAAAATACGTTGCTGCGCCCATCGTAAAAATTCTTGCAAAACAATTCTCGGTATTCTCTTTTTTGAATTCGCAGCAGTCACTTTCCACTCCTTAGGAAAAGAATGCTCCCAAATATCAAATTTATTGGGCGCACTACCTATTTTTTCAAAAAGCAGGGGGCAGAAACTCCCAAATAGTCCCGTGATGTATTTCCACCAGCTCTGTTTTTTGTCTTCACCCTCAACTTTTTCCAGTTTTGCCTCAATATCATCAATATACCTTTTGAAGCAACTAAAAAGCTGGTATTCATCATGTAGTAATAATATTTTTTCTATTGTAGGGAAAAATTTTTGTTGAAAGTAATGCCAGTTCCAAAATAGATCGTCTCTCTCGTAAACTTTTTTAAGCAAATAAAAAGCCCACTTTTTGAAGGTTGGAAAATATTTTGATGAGAATACTCTTTGTATTTTTTCTTCGTATTTTCTCCCCTCTGACAACTTTTTTAGCCACTCTTTCTGTGCTTCCCAAAGTTTTTCATGCCATTCAAAAAGCTTTGGCAATATTTCATAGCCCATTGAAAAAACTTCTCTCTTGTCGAGATTTTCTTGATATGCCCGAGCAAGTAGAACTGCTAACCCATACCTTTTCTCCTTTATGGCATGATCAATATGCTCAACAAATACCTCTGTAAACTCTCTCTCATTGTATGTTGATTTTTCTAACCAAAATGAATTCCATGCTCTCACCATTCTTTCTATTTTCAACTTATTTCCCAAGCGAAAAACTTTTGATAGATTTAGTCTTTTCAGAAAATTGATCTCAAACTCCGCTTTGTGTCCTTCTGAAAATCGCAAAGTTTTCTCGAAGAATCTTCCAAGGTAAAGAATTACAAGTAAGATGATAAGTACTGCGATTAGTTTTTCGTCTATGGAGAGGTTCTTTCCGTTAAAGAAAGCAAGTGTACCTATGCCAAAAACTGACAACCAAAATATTTTTTTCACTCCCAAAACCTCCTCGCCTAAAACCATTTTTTCAAACTCACTTCTCTCCTTTTTGGAATCTAGAACATCAGCAAGGAAAACAATCGCAAATGGAATGAAGATCGCCAAAATTCCAAGAATAATATTTTGGAATAGTGACGGATCTAGATTTTTCAGTAACGGTTGCAAGAACATTTCAACATAAGTCCCTGCATCCGCACCCCTTTCTTGCAAGATAATAAGCATAACAAAATTTCAGCGATAACTCTCCAATCATAAAGCTCCGATCAACCGTTTCGTATCATCTTTTCATATCTTCCCAAACGCCTTTCGTATTATTTCAACCATCATCTTTCGTCGCTTCTGAAGAAACTCCCCGTATTCAAGCTCGTGAAAATTGTCCGGTATCGCATGCTGATGAAGCATCTCAGTAAGCTCTTCATGGCTAAAGCGTTGTTTTGCCATCGCAAAATATTCCCACGGTTCGTCGTCACTGATTTCGATATTGTCCTCAAACTCCAAAAAGGTAAGATTGGCGATCTGATTGATTTTCACTTTGTCTTTATTGCTATCAAAGCCGTATTTTTTGATGAGATAATTCCTCGGAAAAATATGGTGTTTCTCGAGTCTTTTTTTCTTTATCTTTAATGACGGATCATATAAATCCCCGACAAGCTTTCGCGAAAACAAAACCGGCGATCCCAATTTATTGAGTGCGGCATAAAACGCATTTGCTTCTGGACTCCTCGCAGATGAAGTTTCCATTTGCCCGACCAACGTAATCTCCCAAAAATCATTCGTGAGATTGTCAGTGATAATTTTCTCTAATCCTGAAACAAAAGAATCTGTGTTGAATTCCTTCACTCTGTTTAGATCTTTTTCAAAGACAGTTTCCGGGGAGGAAGAGTACCTTCCAGTCAACGAAGTCATGACAAACCAATGACCAATCACTCTTTGCAGTTCGTGATGATTGACATTGAAATTCTCTTTGCCGATAAGGTACAGAATGTAGCTGTACAGAACAGCGTTCTTGGATGAGATCAGTTGTTCATCCTTGTATCCGCAACCAATGAGAATTTTCAGAAATCCTTGCCAATTCGTATTATCGAGAACTATGGAAAGGCTTCCTTTTAGTTTCTCGAATTGTTGTACTCGTAGACTTTCGGAAAATTCGCCGGTCTCTATATTCCGCCCGCGAATAGTGGAGTAAACATCTTTCATTTTTGCGCGATGAAACGAGCATCCAACAAGAACACGTAACATATCATCCGGATCGGGCTTGATCAGATAGTTGAAAGGCGAGTGACGAGTGTCTTTGTCTGGTACCCGTCGCGAGTCTATACAAAACTGCTCGATCTCTTTTCGTCCCTCCTCCCAATAAACAGACAGTAATGTAAGAATAAAATCGGCTTGTGTAAGACTAACCCCTTGACTGTTAATTCTCACGAAAATATCTGAAACCACCTCCTCTTGAAGATCAGCTGAAATTTCTAACGCCGTAAGAGGATACTTGATGATATTTATCAAATTCTGGATATTCGCAGAGATAGTTTTTTCTTCTTCCTTGGTAAGTTCTCTCTTTTCTTTTAGGTTGGACAGAAAGGCGTTGATAATAAAAAAATCGCCTTCCCCTGACCAGAGGGAAGATATATTGGCGATATATTCAGGGTCTCGATCGGTAGCGGCATCACCGACTTCAAACGTCGCATCCATTGGTCGGAAGGAAACTTTTATCTTGCTCTTCTCATACTCTGGCGTCAGAACTTCTCGATCTTTGATAACCGCAAACAGTGCCGTTAATCGTTGCTGTCCGTCAATAATGAGAAAGCGCGGTATTTTTCTCTTCTTTTCATCAAAGCCGATGTTTTTGTAATCGCTTCTGTTTGCATTTTCCCAAAACAGCAAATAGCCAATCGGGTATCCCTTGTAGATAGAATCGAATAAGTCCCGAACTTTCGAAATCTTCCTGTACCAAACAAATGGCCGCTGAATATCCGGGAGCGCAATATCTCCAATCTCAATATCATTCACAAGCCGTCCGATATCGTAGTCTGTCGTTTTGAATACTTGTGCCATAATTTTTCACTTTATCAAATCATCCACCCCCACCCCCAACGCTTTGGCGATATTCCCCAGCGTCTCAATCGTTGGATTTTTGTTTACGCCCGACTCAATCTTGATGATGGTGTGATAGGTCACGTCCGCCAACTTGGAAAGCTTGTCCTGCGAAATACCGCTCTTCGAACGGTATTTTTTCATATTCGCGCCAATCCTTGATTTTTTTTCGGTTTCTGTTTTCATAGTAGTATACTGATATACCTTTTAAGGTATCACCTTTTGCAAAATTAGACAAAAAGCATCTCCTTGCTATGAGCGAGAAAAAACAACAATTTTTCTATCAGGACGAGGGTATTTTGTTCCTCATTTTGAAATTGCTGGACTATCCAAGCGGCAGACAACGCACTCATAATTTTAGCGCGCTACAATCGCTAAGTTTTAAGAAGCTTGTCTTGGGGGAGGTTTTTCATACTCTGTCCGGGATAAACAGACTTTACAAAATACAGCTGGATCAATTCGAATTCGATAAATACGGTACGTACTTTTTGAGCAAAGAAACACAGCCTCTGAAAAATCACTTTTCCAGTCTCATATATTGTGATGAAGCAGGAAGATACGCATCTCTAAAAAAAGTACTTAAAAATGATTTTGATTTTTCGGATTTAGAATCCCTCCATGAAAAATACGCGAAGTTTTTATTTGCGCTAATCAGTGGTATAGACTTTAGAATCACCCTAACGGAAGAAGCGGGGAAAGAAATCTTAAAACGTATTAGGGGATATATTACCCTCTTTAAAAGAAGCGTCCTTACCAAAACGGATACCAATTATCTTGATTTTGAAAACCACAAAAAGTTGTTCGAGAGAAGAATATCCGAAGATTTCGAAAAAAATGGCGCTACCGTAATACTCTCCGACAATGAATTTCCAAATAACTTCCTTTTACTTCACTGCATGCTCGCGCTTGAAGAAGAGGGCGATATTGAAATCAAGGATATTTCAAACAAAAGAATACATGAATGTGCTTACCATTTCATAAGCATGGAAATCAAAAACCGTCTCGTGAAGAGAATTGGAAAAAGTGTCGTTCGGAAATCGCTGGAACCACGATGCATTGTGAGAGGGAAAATCTTGTTTTTTCTGCCAGATGGAAAGGAAAGATCGGGGTTAGAAATCGGCAGAAAAGATTCACAAAAAGCGAGATTACTTCAGTGTCTTGTTGAAACCTTCGGGATAGAAAGAAAGATTGACGCCGTCTATGAGAGTATCCGTCCAAAAGACATTGAAGTAAGCACTCGGAAATACGGTGGCAAAAAGAATCCGAGAGAAATCATAAAGCGCACATTCAAAGAACTGCAAAGAGGAGAAAAGATGAAGGGGTTCGAAATGAAAATCAACAAGAAAAACAACACGATGTATTTGACTCGCGATGACTAGCGAGTGGTGGTTTTTTGTATCTCTAAAAAATTCCGAGTGGGACTTTCTCTGAAAGTCCCTTTTTGTTAAGCCAAAATATATTTTTGAAATCCCACTCGTTCCCACTCGTTAAAAATTCAGCTGGTGTGATTGGCACAATATCGATAGAAACTTTTTTCTCCTTGTGCCATGCAACGAAAATACTCCGACAAACTCATCGCGGAATGCAAGCGCGTCATCTCCAAACGCTCCGGCGTTGAAATAACCGACGATCAGGCAGAAATATACCTTGAAACTCTAGCGCGAGTCGGCCTCTTGGCTCTGCGCGTCTTCGAAGAACAACAGAAATCCGATAAAAACAAAGGTCTATGAGATCCGTCAAACGACGATTCAGCAACATCAGACGAAGAAATCCCGCATGGAGCACGCTGGTCTGTTTTGCAGAAGCCATCAAGGATCAGCGTTTTAGCAAACGAACCGTCTATCTCTGGTTCAATCGGCTCGTGGACAAAGAAGAATTTCCCAAAGAGGAACGCGTGAAACTTTTGCGGTATCTCGCAAACTTGAAACCACCGTGAGGAAGGTATGTTTCCCGAATGAATTTCCACGAGATAAGGTTTTTGAAAACTTTTGGAACTATCCATCATTCGGAGAAACCGCCTGCCCGAGAAAGTACGTTTAATTCACGAAAGATACCTTTATGAAAACAAACAATGAAGAAGTAACAAATACCGTGCGCCTGCCCTACCAACCGGTGGGAGCAACCGATAAAATTTGTCCTTTCCAATCCACGCCGGATCAGTCGGTAGTCTGCTCCAGCCGGTGCAAAATCTATCGCGCCGACAAGACGGATTACGAGTGTCCAATCCAAGAACTGAACGCCATATCGTTTAACACGCGGGGGTTGCGACCCCGTTAATAAAAATAATGATAACAAGTCCCCTATGATAAACGTCAATAAACGACTCGAAGAACTTAGAAAAGTTGTAAGCGAAAACAAAAAAGCGGCGGGAGAAACCGCTCGCACGCCGCCGCTACAAAAACAGTCTCTGACAAAGGGGGCGCAGATGTACCCCGGCAGACTCTGCCCCTTCATGAGCCGACCGGAAAAACAGGTGATATGCAATTCCCACTGCAAACTCTTCAAAGACGGAATTCCTCGACAAAGATATTCTTGTCCGCTTCAAGAACTCCCTCCCATTTCATTCGCTTCTTTCATACTGGGCAAAAAATCGAAGGTGTAGCGACCTGTGGATAACTTTTCCGAGCAAGAAAAGAAAAGGAAGCGAAAAGAAAAGAAACGACGATCCCGACTCTCGAGATTTCTATTCTATCGATAGTCTAGACTTTCGATAGAGAACGTTCTCCCTATAGTATAGATCGAATCGTTTCGAAACAGCAAACAAAAAATCAAGAATGGCTTATATTAGCGAAAATGCGGAACATAAGAAAAAAATCGGGAACACCGAATCGATCGTTTCGAAAGGGTACGGGTACTTCTTTGAAGAGGAACATGGCAGAGATGAGAGAAATGGTAGGCGTCTTCCCGTGCAAGGAGGCACGAGCTTCCCACAAGGAGGGAGCGGGAACGACGCGCAGACGAACGAATCATTTGAGAACGATGTTCCCGTTCCCGCGCCCAGTGAATGAAAGTCCTCTTCTATACTTCAATCTTTCCGTCCAAAACGCGGGCGAGCGCGCGAGCCACAGCGAGGCGCGCGAGAAAGAATGACCTGGAGACCCAAAGAGTTCCTAAAAGCGCCCCGAGTATGCCCTCGGGGCTCCTCTTGAAACCTCTGACGGCACGGCATCTCCCGCTCCCGCTTGTTCGGGCGAGGCAATGAAGCGTCCCGAGTACTCTCGGGATTCCTCTTTGAACCCGTACCCCGCCGCGTCCCGTAGCGATTCGTGTATTCACGAATTGCGATTGGGGGGCAAACAACAAGAGGTTGGGTGAATTGTCGTTTGAGTACCCCGATGGAGCGCCCGCCTCCCCCAAGAGTAAAATAGTTCTCCTGTCCATATGGGGGTACGCCGGGGTGGAGGGGGTTTGGGGGAGGCGGGGCGGCTCGGGGTGCGACCCCCACGGGGTCGATGGCGACACCCCGAGGACGGCGAGGGGTGACGGCATCGTAGCGGCGAATCCTAATTGGTGCGGTACTCCGCTCGATTTCCCCGTACCCGTATGAAAGGCGCCAATCCGAAGTGGCTCTATCAACTACGAACCCGTACCCTTCGCCCGAGGTAAATAGAGTGGCGGTACTCCGACACACCATTTCTCTGTGATGATGTAATATTTCGCTAAATAGTTTTGGCTTGAAACGAGGGAAAATATCTGGTACATTAAATGCGGACCCAAATTCGTTTTTCGGACAGTAGGAAGCGACTTCCTGTTTTTGGACGTCGTTTCCGTGAAAGGGCGACCTTCGCTCCACTGTCCGAAAGGATTTGGGTCCAAGCGAGGTCGTCCTTTTGTTTTTCCTCCATGTACTCTTCTCGAAATTCTCGCCGTACATTTTTGAGATATAAAGGCAGTCGTCCGCTTTGGGAATGGAGCGTTGCTGACATTGTTCTCTACCTCGTTTTTCTTGGTGTTGTTTTCTTGGCTCATCTTTTTGAAACTTGGTTATGAAATACGTCATCTACGCGAGAAAATCCACGGAAAGCGAAGACCGGCAAACACTGTCGATTCAGTCGCAGACTATTGAGATGCAGGAAATCGCGAAACGCGAAAATCTCAACGTCGTGAAAATATTTCAAGAATCGAAATCGGCAAAAGCGCCGGGTCGACCAGTATTCGCCGAGATGATCGAGTTTATCAGGAAAGGCAAAGCGGAAGGAATACTCTGTTGGAAGATTGATCGGTTGGCGCGCAATCCTATGGATGAAGGACTGATAAAGTGGCTCCTCCAAAAAGAAACGGTCAAACAAATTAAAACCTTCGAGCGCGATTACAACCCCGAAGACAATGTCGTCATTGCGAGCATTGAGTTTTCCATGGCAAATCAGTACATATGCGACTTGAGTCGAAACGTGAAACGAGGATTGGCGGAAAAGGTACGCCTCGGTGAATATCCGGGCGCGCGACCGATCGGCTATGTCACAGATCCCAAATCAAAGATGATGGTCATTGATCCGGAACCAGCGTCTTTTATCCGGCGTGCGTTTCACCTATATGCCACGGAGAACTATGCGACGGAGCGCATCGCGGATACGCTCTACGATGAAGGCTTCCGATCTCGTTTAGGCAACAAAGTCGGCAAGAGCACGATCTATCGTATGCTCACCAATCCGATCTACGCGGGACTCTTTTTGTGGAAAGGACAAACGCACAAAGGCATTCACGAACCGATTGTGTCACTCGCCTTGTTTGACGCCGTGGAAAAACAGCTCATGCCCAAAAAGCATTTGAAGAGAGAGCAAACGACTCGAATCTTCACCTATCGAGGATTTCTTGTCTGCGGAGAATGCGGACTCAAGGTAACGGCGGAAGTGAAAAAGGGACACACCTACTATCGTTGTACCAAGTCGAGAGGCGTGAAGAAATGCTCGCAGTGCTATACACGCGAGGAGACGTTGGAGAAGGTACTCGGAGCAGAACTGGAAAAGATTCATTTCGATGAAGAAATACTTGACCTCATCGTAGACGCGTCGAAAGAAAAGCTTGCATCCAAGAAGCAATCGAAAGAAGAGACGGAAACGCGTTTGACTCGTTTGCTCGCGGAAGCAAAGAAACGAAAAAATTCTCTCATTGATAAGTTTATCGCAGATGAGATTCCCAAAGATATCTACGACGCCAAACTTTCCGAGTTCTCCAAAGAAGAAGCGCGTATCGAGGAACAATTGGAAAGCATGAAAGATTTCTGTGTCGGAATCGGAGAGAAAATCGAAACGGCGGTGCGATTTGTGAAAACGGCGCATGATCTTTTTAATCGGGGCGATCCCGAGACAAGACGCGAGATTGTGGAAATATTATCTTCGAACATCGGAATCAAAGATCGAAAAATCGCTTACTTTAACCTCAATGACCCGTTTGTGTGGCTCCGCGAAGACGCAGAAAGCATACAGGCGGAAATGCGAGCCTTCGAACCAAAAAGAGAGGCGGTTAATGGCGCGGATAAAACAAAAACAGAAGCAGAGGCTTCTGTACGTTCTACAATGCTGGGGAGGAAGGGATCGAACCTTCGCATGGGGGCTTCAAAGGCCCCTGCCTTACCGCTTGGCTACTCCCCAAGGTAATGTAATGAACAATGAACAATTAACAATGAACAGCGAATACGCTTGCTTTCCAAGCTTCATTTTTTCGTGATTGTTTCATAGGGGACTCACTGGACTATTTTCCCGCCCAGCATTTCGAGGGCGTTGTCGAGGAGGGGGTCTTTGGGAAGGGGTTCATCGGGGGCGACTTCGACTGTGAGACGAACCTTTCCTCCGAAAATGGTAGCAAGGGCGTCTTCGATGGTCAAGCGGTTTTCGGGTTTTTCGAGGCGTTCTTTGTGAAATGACTGACGGACGGAAATCACGATGCTTCCGCTTTCCGATTTTTTCGGGACACTGTTGAGAAGGGAGAGCACGAGCGAGGCGTTTTGACGCTTTACCGCTTCAAGGAAAACTGACCATTTTTCTTGGACGAGAGAGAAGGGAAGTGACGAGCTTTCCTTGACGTCCTCGCGTGTTTCTTTCGGTATTTCCGGCTCAGATGGCGTGACGGGTGCGCTGCCCTGCGTGTTCGGTTTTGTGTTGGGAGGAAGATGAGTCGACGGCTTCGAGATTGGTTTTGTTTCCGTTTGTTTTTCCTTAGTTGCCGCTATTGGGTGCGGAGTGTCGGTTTTTGGAGGAATGGGTGAAGCGTGAGGAGAGGAAGTCGGCGAAAGTGGCGTTTCTTTCGACGAAGCGGATGGAGCGAGTGAAGCGGTGCTCTCATCTTTTGGGAAGATGAAGGTGAGCGCGGCGATTTCGAGGGGGAGG
>Ga0268298_10000833_pt1 | contig 38558 bp, 33 predicted proteins | sample WWTPWeurt_MetaG_FD_194462 | JGI IMG/M metagenome (GOLD analysis project Ga0268298, IMG submission 194462) | Activated sludge microbial communities from WWTP in Nijmegen, Gelderland, Netherland - WWTP Weurt | ecosystem: Engineered > WWTP > Aerobic digester > Activated sludge | place...
AAGATTCGCACAAAGAAAGATGTGGAATTCGTGGTGGATCAGGTGCTGGTTTCCAAAGGTAGACAGGGAAATACGGAAGGCCTGGGTCTTGAATCTGTTGGTATCACAGCTTCTTCTCGAGGAACCATTAAGGTGAGCGACGTTTACCAGACAGAAGTTCCTTCTATTTTCGCGGGCGGCGACATCATCGGTCATCCTGCTCTTTCGAGCACCAGCATGCATCAGGGAATGTATGTTTCCAGATACCTGTTTTTGGGAGAAAGTCCAAGGTTTGCTCGTTCGCAAATGCCCGTTGCCATCTGGACGATTCCGGAAGTAGCATTCATTGGTGCCACAGAAGAGGAATTGAAAAAAGCCGGTGTAGATTATGGAGTCGGCAAATCAGACTTCAGCGAGAATACGCGTGCTCTCATGACCGGGGAGAGCAGGGGTCTTTTGAAATTGATTTTTGATCGGCCAACGAAGAGGCTTCTGGCAGTGCATATGGTTTCGGACCGTGCGACAGAGCTCTTGAGCCTCGGGCAGACCGCAGTTCATCTGGGGGCAACTGTGGATTATTTTTTCCATCATATATTCAACTATCCAACGTTAAGCGGCGTTTATAAGAGTGCCGCACTCGATGCTGTGAATGCGTATGAAATGGCGCCGGCGGCGGTGCGTTGATGTCTTTTACGGAACTGGACATTGATGTAGAAGGCAATCTAAACGCTCAGGGGAAGCTTCCGTATACTTTGCAGGAATGCAGGTCTGTTGTGAAGATCCCGGAAGTGCTCAAGGAGCTGGTCCAGAAATTTATCTTGATTCAGAAAAGCTACGGAATGGCTCTTCATGACGACAGCAAGATGATGGGAAATGAACGTTTTACTCTGCGCGATCTCATTGATGATTGCATTGATCTTGTCATTGTCATGCGCACGAAGGTGGAAACGGATGAAACGTATGCCATGTCCGCGCCTGAGCTCGGACGCCGCGCCCAGTTTCAGATAGATCTGGATCGATGGAAGGCAACAGGCACTCTTGGTGCCAATCGCAACTTGAAAAACAATCAGTTCTCTATCTGGCTTGAGAGAATGGCAAAGGAACGCCTGCCAGCCATCATCAAGTATTTTGGACAGATTTCCCTGGATGGTGTTTTGACTGCAGAGGAAATCGCCGGATTCAACAAGCTGCTCGATCGATTGTTTTTTAGCATGGTCATTGTGCGCGAAGAAATACTGAGCGGAGAAATGGAATAAGTTACCTGGCTTCTACAATTTGCAGCGAGGAAGTTGGAATGTATGCTCGCCGCGCGCCGGAAACAATGAAGAAGTTCTCTTCTTGATCAATTCTTCTTGTACCAATCCCCGAATCATTTACCGTTAGATATCCGTCGGTAGATTCAATGCTGAGGATGGATCGTACTTCTGTTTCCACAGTAGCCGATTGTCGAATCAGCCTGGCGCTCGAACCATGGATGCGCACCTGATTGCATGAGATCGCGCGTCCGTCGCTCAATCGCACAATGAGAGGAATTCTGAAAATGGGAGTGGGTGCGGCAGGTGCCGGTTTTGCGATTTGTGCTCGTTTTTCTGCCGGAGGTTCTTTGCTTTCCACTTTTGGCGGTTCTTCTCTCGCTTCTTCCTCTGGAATTCGAATGGCAGGGTTTTCTCGCTTGAGCTCCGCTACAATTCCTTCCGGAGTCACATTCTTCCGCCCAAGGAATTTGGGAGCTTCTGCCAGTGTGCGAGCTTCTTCTATCTTCTGCAAAGCGGGGTCACTGTTTTCCTTCGCTTTCTCTGTCGCAAAGCTGCGAACGGGTTCTCCTCCGCCCAGGAATGTTCCCAGAATCAGCAGTCTCCTTATGGAATCTTTTCGCACCGGATCTGCGCCCGAAGCAAGCTTTCGATAGAGTTCTACCGCCGCCGGCATCTTTCCCGTCTCTTCGAGGGACCGGGCCAGCTTGAATTGCTGCCTGTCTGTAAGTGATTTCATGGAACTGTACTCTCGAGCAGCCATTGCATAGCGCCCCAGGCGATACGCGCTGTCCGCAGCTGATTCTCCGTCTTCTCTCTTTGTATTGAGAAGGGCGAGTAGAGTTCGTGCAGATGCCGCGAAATGAGTTCCGGGGTATTGCTCTACTACTTTTGTTAAAGAATCTCGTGCTTTGTCGTCCTCTCCAAGCAGAAATTTGCAGTAACCACCGTGTAACAACGCAAAGGCGAGATTCTCATCTTTGAGGGAAGGGCGGATGGTTTCAAATACTGCCTCTGCTTCCTTTAGCTTTTTTGTTCTTTCGAGCGCAAAAGCGTACTGGAGGAGTCGGAGAGTGGATTCATCATCTGACACATGGAGAATTCCTTTGCCTGAGACAAGGCGTACTCCGTTGACCAGTGCAATTCCGCCCGTCTCCCATAGACCAGGAGAGCTTCCAAGGCTGGCGAAATTTAGCACCGTTGTTTCCAGCACATGCCCTTCTACTTCACGATCAAAGTCTTCCTCGGTAGAGCGTACCTTTTCTGCGAGCAAGCGAGAGGAAAGTTCGTAGTTCAGCAATTGTTGTCGCCTAACGTCCAGGCGAAGCAGAAATCCAGTCACTTTCCAGACAGAAGTAAAAACGAGACCCCAGATCAACGCGAGCGAAACGAACAAGAGAACAATCCCGCCGCGCTTCATGGCACTCCCAGATACAGGATGCTAATGTCGTCTCTTACGACTGGAAGGAGCGCATCGAGAGCTACCATGATCTGATTGACTGCTTCTGTCGGGTCTGGATGATCCATGAGAATGTTTACCACATCTTCGATGTCGAGCACAGTGCCTTCCGGGGAAGGGCTTTCGATGAGTCCGTCTGAGTAAAGGAACAGTCTATCACCACTCGACGCCTCTATGGATCCAGCTTCAAAAGATACGTCTCGCTTGATTCCGAGGGGCGGTCCGGTTGGATCTAGAATCTCGATGTCCCCGTTTTTGCGAATCAATATGGGCGCAGGATGGCCTCCGTTTACATAGTGAATGCGATCTCCGTCGAACAGTGCGAAGACCCCCGTCATGTAAAACATCGACGTTTTTAAGTGGTTGATGATGGCAGCGTTCATTTGCAGTGCCATTTCTTCCGCGGAATAGGCGGTTTCCTGGATTCTTTCGAGACTCAAAAGCGCCAGACTTGTGATGAGAGCCGCAGATACTCCATGCCCGGAGGCGTCCGCAAAAAATACCCCATCTTGTCCACCCGCCTGAAAGAACGTGTACACATCTCCGCTGACTTCACGAAGGGGCCTGGAAATAGCGGCCGCATTCCATTTAGCAAGACTCTTTGCATCCGGAAGAAATTGTTCCTGCACTTCTTTGCCAATGGTGAGTTCGTTTTGTATTTCAGTGTTGAGCCCGGAGAGAGCGTCGACTGTTGACTGAATTTTCTGCGCCATGTGGTTGAACGTGGTGCCGAGCAAATCTACTTCGTCCATTCTGTTCATGGTCCAGGATGCGCGCGCGGCCAGATTCCCTTCAGCCAGATGTTCGCTTGCATGCGCAAGTAGCCCGATCCTGCGAAAGAAGATTCGAATGGCGATCAGTGCGAAGATCAAGTGCGCGAGAAAAACCAGCCCTGCCGCGAGGGCGGCCTGTCTGTAGAGAAGTCTGTACCTTGCTTCAAAGTCCGCGATGCGCATGATTGCATGGATGTATCCAGGTTGCTCAAATCTTCCGCCAGGAAGGCTCATCGTGTATTGTGCTGAGTAGTCTGATTCATTGAGTTCGATTGTGTATCTCTGTCGTATGAGTGCAGTGGGTCGCAATTGTAGCACGCTTCTTCGCACCGGTTCTTCTATCTGGCCTGTCGCTGGAAGCACGGAAGCTTCCTTTGCTTTTTCGAAAAGTTTATCTCCGCGTTCTGTAAAGATCACATACGATATGATATGGTTTTCATTGAGCACGCGATCGAGTGTATTTAAGTCGTCGATTCTAGATGGATCGAGTTCTTCCAATCTTGTAAGCACGGTACCCGCAATTCGATCTGACTGAAGCCTGAAATTCAAACGCAGCATATCCAGCTGGTTTTCAAAGATCATGGCAGTTAAAATGACAATGTTTACAACCGATAGAGCCAGATACAATAGTCCAATGCGCAGGCGCATGGAGCTGAGGACTTTGAGTCCCGGGAAGAGTCTGCTCATTGCGAAGAAGGTGCGCGGGCCGGTCTGGAGTGCAATCGTTAATCGGGAAAGACTTGACCTTTCGGCCGGGGGGCTTAAGAATCTTAACATGTCCTACATGGCTGTCGGGTCACGCCAGGTGCTTTACTCAGACACAGCTCCTCCTGACAGAGGGGATGTGCGGGCTTTGCCTGTGAGGACAGAGCCTGCGCAGAGAACAGAGGATTCTATTTCTTCTCCCCGCACAGATGTGCGGGACCAGGATCGCGGCCAGGCCGTGGATACTTTTGCCTGAATGTCGTATAACGTTTCAAAATCCGGAGATTTCTAATGTATAGAGCCTTATTCGTTGTTTCCATTCTTACTTTGTCCTATTGCGCGAGTACACCCGATGAACAGCAGCAACCGCAGAAGCAGGCAGATCGCAAGCTGTCCCTTTCCTGCAGCGGAGGTGCGGCGGTTTTAACACGGGTAGATTCAAAAGGAAAACCCGGGGAAAGAGGTCAGGTAGATCCAAAGCCAATGACCTGTGAGGCGGCCTCAAAGCTGGATGACAAAGGACTTTCGAAGCTCAAGAGAATTGGGAAGTGGGAATACTTCGTAGATAGCGTTCTCTCCAGACGTGAAGAATATGTGGCAGGTCTAAAAGAAGGTCCTGAGACAGGATATTTTCCGGACGGGTCCATTCGTTACACGGGTCAGAACTCTGCGGATAAGAAAACCGGGCACTGGAAGATCAAAGCGGATGCGACGAAGGGATGTGAATCAGAAGGCGATTTTGAAAACGATTTGAAAACAGGTCGCTGGGTGGAATGCAAGGGAAACATCAAAGAGCCATTTATCGAATTTGAGGGAAGCTATGTTCAGGGCTTGCGCGATGGTCCTGGTAAATTCCTGAACAGCGAAGGCAAGGTGAGTTCGCAGGGAGATTTCCGTGCCGATCTTGGCTGCAAGGCAGCGCTGAAGCCCGGTGCAAGCAAGCAGGACTTTGACAGATGCGCGAAGCGCACAGGTCACTGGGTGTACTATCATTCAAATGGAGAGAAATCAACCGAAGGGGATTTTGATCCGGCCACAGGTCTGGAAACAGGAACATGGCACGAATTCTATCGTAGCGGTGAAAAGCTGGGGATGGGTCCTCGCACTGGGGATCGGAAGGGCCTGTGGACGTTTTACGGAAAGGACGGTTCGATCTTATATCAACTTGAATTTGCAGGAAGTGACTTTCTGCCAAAGACCGCCATCTTCTGGAAAGACGGCAAAAAATCCGCGCAGGGTCCTCTTTCGATGGGCATGTTCAAGTTCAGCCAGGACAAAGATGCAGTGGAACTTACTAGCCCCATCAAAGATGGAATCTGGACAGAGTACTATCCAAACGGGCAGAAATCAGGAGAAGGGAATTATACCAGCAATCGCCGTGATGGGAAATGGACGTTATACGACGAATCAGGAAAGAAAATCGGAGAAGGTCCATACATGATGGATAAGAAAGATGGAGAATGGCTGGAGCTTGAAGGTGGAGCCATGGTGAAGAAGAAATATCAGTTCGGGAAGCCCGCTCGTTTTTGATTCGGTATTTCCTAACTCTTACTTTCTCAATTCTGTTTTTTCAGACGGCCGCGTTTTCGCATCCGGCTTCGCTTCTTGTTGCAGAGGAGGGTGGCCGGGTCTTCGTCTCGGAGAACACTGCAATCGTCAGGCCCATGGCGAGCCTCACCAAAATCGGCTCTGCTCTTTTTGCTGTGAGTCTTTCCCCTCTAGACCGCTGGATCCACGTAAGCGAAACAGTACGAAGTCGCGGACCAGATGACAGAAGTGCCCTGCTTCGTTTGCAGGAAAAATACACTCTGCGCGACATGTTAGCTGCCATGCTCATAAGCTCAACGAACGCTGCATCCAGATCTGTTGCTAAAGAACTGGCGGGTTCGGAATCAGAATTCGTTCGCAGGCTAGGCGAATTTGGGGCTCGTCGCGGCTGGAAACAAACCAGGTTTGCGGACAGCCATGGCCTTTCTCCTGCTTCTATTTCTTCCGTGGACGACATATCTCGCATGATGGACGACTTCATTCGAAACCCTGATTTGATGAAAGTGCTCGAGAGCGTGAATCCTGTGATCCACGAGAAGCAGGGCCGCACGATCGGACTTCTGTCTACCCTGGATCTTCGGGAGTACAGGGGCTTTCGCATCTCCGGAAAAACGGGGAGGACCACGGCGGCCGGTCAGTGCTTTGCCGGTTTCGCAGTCCTCGGAAGCAAGCGCTATCGGATCATATTTCTGGGCTCTTCTGATATGCAGGCAGACATTCGAGCCGCCGTGGATCAGATAAAAAAGTAGATTGCAGGGAAGGGCGAGCGTTGGATTCTCCACCGATGAAGCGATTCTTCCTGCTCTTCATGCTTCTTTCTCTTCCTGTGGGCGCCCAGGAAATTCGCGGCCTGGACAAAGAGTATTACAATGCGTATCTGGATAGCCTCCCCAACGAGAAGAAGAAGCGTCTTGAGACATTGAAGAAGAATTTGCTCAGCATGCTCAAGAAGGTAATCCCGCGAGAAGATCCAGATCATGGGCAATCGTATGCGGAGAAGCTGACTGTGGAGAGTTTTCAGTTTGAAGAGATCTCCGCGCAGTCTCCGTTTGTAAGAGGGATGATGAAGGAAATTCCTGGCTTGCGCCCGGACAAATTCATGTTCGTCGTCAAAACAGGACCCTATCTGGTGTATGTTGCCTTCAACGTAAATCCTGGTCAGTTCATCACTTCCGAATCGCAGCAGCATGTGATCATTCGCGCAGTGGATGAAGGCCATCCAAACTGATGGCTCGTCGTAGAAAATTCAATCGCGCTTTGATTCTATCGGGTGGTGGGGCTCGCGGCGCCTATCAGGTAGGCGTGTGGAAGTACCTTCAGGAACTGGACTGGAAGCCGGACCTCATTTGCGGGACTTCGGTTGGATCTGTCAATACGGCAGCCATTGCATGCGGATTGAATCTAGAAGAGTTGATCAATCTATGGAAAACAATCGAACGCGGAAGAATCTATCGATTGAGTCTGTGGAGACAGCTGGTTCATGTTCTCACCAGGAGAGGTTATGCTCCACTCATGGACACAGAACCACTGAAGAATTTGCTCCTGGATAAGCTGGACGTAACCAAATTGCGTCACAGCGAATACGAAATCATCATCACAGCAACGAACATTCTAAAATCGCAGTTGAAATTCTTCTCTCAAAGAGTGATTGATATTGAACATGTGATGGCGTCCAGTGCCATCCCCATTCTCTTTCCGTGGCAGTATATAGACGGAGAGCCTTACTGGGATGGTGGAATCATGGCAAATACTCCGCTTCTTCCTGCGCTCGAACGCGGATGCAAAGAAATCATTGTGGTTCTGCTTTCTCCTGTCGGTGGAGCCAGGCTGTCTCCTCCCGCAACCAGACGCCAGGCCCTGGAGCGTGTTTTTGAGATGTCTTTGATTGGATCCTACGAAGCATTCATGTCCCATCTCGCCTACGAGTACAAACAAAGATCGCAGCAGAGCGTAATTCGCAAATTGATTCGTAGAACTCTCACTCTGGGGGACACTCGCATTGCAACGGTTGCTCCAGGGCAAATGCTTGGATTTTATTCTATTTTGAATTTCTCGGCCCGTCAGGCGGACACTCTCATTCATGAGGGTTACATGGACGCGCGCAATCAGCTATCGCAGTTTTTTGGCCTGGACGAAGCGCCTTACTAGTGATCTTAAAATTCATAATTTAATCTTGCCTCCTTTTAGGGTCGAGTTATACTGAGGGCGTTCAGGGTGCCTGGTTTTGCGGATGCACCTGAGGCTCTGCTGCATTGCGCCCCCGGCACCGGGAGGCTGTATGAAAAATGCGCTGCTCTGGCTGGAAGATCACAAAGACTGGGGAATCGAAATGCTCCGTATGTACCTCGGAGTAGTTTTGATTCTCAAGGGCTTTTACTTCATTCGTGACATGAATTCTTTGCTCGCTCTCATTGGTCTGCAAAGCTCTTTGTGGCTGGGCGGAATTTTCGCTCACTACATTGTTCTGGCCCACCTGATCGGTGGTCTGTTTGTGATCATCGGGCTTCTGACCAGGATCGTAGCTGCGTTTCAAGTGCCGATTTTGCTGGGTGCCTGTTACGTGGTGTTCAACCACGATGGGATTCTGTCCGCTTCCTCGAATTTCGAATTCACTTCCCTGGTGCTGATTTTGCTTGTGATGTTTGTGTTTTACGGTGGGGGAAGGTTGTCCGTGGATTACTTCCTGGGCAAACCAAAGGACTGATGTGGCGCCGGCGATTGAGAGAATTTCGCGGTGCGAAATTCTTCACATGGGAATGCGCGCGAAAATTCGCACGAAAATCCTGCGCACCTGAAAGAATGCCTCTCTTTCCGTGCGTGGTCTCAATTTCAACGTGCCCTTGAACCGGATTGGGGCGTTGAGATGTTTCCGTGCTGCGCAATCAACCTTTTCTTGTTGACCTGACCCGAAAAACACGCGAGAATGAAGTATGCGTTGCTTGTCGGGAAGATCGATCTCAAAGCGCATAGTCCGGCTCTCAGGTTCCGCCGCAAGGGCATATGCAGCGGTGGCTCAAACGTCTCTAATTTTCGCTTTCTCGTGTACGGGCTCTTTCCCCATAAGCAATAGAGATGTGAACGGCGCATATCTACTGCTCGGCGCGATGATCGGAAGCGCGATGATGCCGCGGTATCCGCGATTTGTGTATGTGACCAACTTCTCATCTGCCACCGTATCGATGTATACGATCAATCAGACGACTGGTGTGCTTTCCGCAAACGGTACTATCGCGGCGGGTACTCAGCCTCGAGACATTGTCGTAGATCCGAGCGGAAGATTTGTGTATGCCGCCAATAACGGCTCCAATAGCGTATCGATGTATTCCATCAACCAGACAACTGGATCTCTCACATCTATTGGAACCATAGCCGCGGGTTCGAGCACTCAGGGCTTAGCAGTGGATCCCGGTGGCAATTTTATTTATGCAGTCAACAACGCGTCAAACAACGTCTCCATGTTCACCGTAAATCAGGCAACTGGCATGCTTTCGCCAAACGGTACGATCGCTGCGGGAACAGGTTGTCTGGGCATTGCTGTAGATCCAACAGGTAAGTTTGCGTATGTGGCAAACAACACTTCGAATAATGTGTCCATGTACACAATCAATGCGGTGACCGGAGTTCTGTCCGCGAACGGCACGATCGGTGCCGGGACAGGGCCCATGGGTGTTGTTGCAGACCCGACGGGTAAGTTTGCGTATGTTACGAACAACGCTTCGAACAATGTGTCCATGTACACAATCAACCCGGGTTCAGGCGTTCTCTCGGCCAATGGTACAATCGCTGCGGGAACAGGCCCCATAGGAATTGCATCTCATTCAAGCGGGCAGTTTGCTTTTGCTGCGAACTTTACTTCCAATAATCTTTCTATGTACACGATCAACACCGTCACGGGAGTTCTTACGGCAAATAGTACGGTTGCTGCGGGCACTGGTGCTCAAGCGATTGCGGTAGATCCATCAGGAAAGTTCGCTTATTCGGGAAACGGATCTGCCAACAATGTGTCCATGTACTCCGTAAATACTTCCACGGGCAACCTGACTTCAAATGGCACAATACCCGCAGGATCGAACGCCATTGGCATCGCGATCGCCTATTTCTGAGAAACCGCAGCGTTTTCGCAGCGCGAATTCTTCAAAAGAAAAAGTGCGGCTGATTATTCCAGAGCCATCCTCAGCTTCACCAGGTTCTCAAGGAGCCTGTCAAACGCTCTGTTGCGTTCTGCTGGATCCGGGAAGGTGAGGATGCGCTTCCCGTTTGGTTCGAGAAAAGTTAGTTCGATGGCCTGTGGCTCTTGCTTCTTGATGGAAACGACGTGATCCAGTTGAACGAGTTCGTTGTCACCAAGTCTGAGCCACAGCATCCTATCCTCCGTTCGATCTTGCAAATTCACGCATCAATACGGAGAGAACCTGGCAGGCTTCTTCGCCTACTGCATTGTAGGTGGAAGCGCGCAGTCCGCCTACTGAGCGGTGACCTTTCAATCCCATGAGCTTTCTTTCTTCTGCTGCCTTCAAGAACTTTCCTTCGAGGTCTTCTGATGGAAGTCTAAACGTAATGTTCATGAGAGATCTGGCATTCTTCACCGCATGTCCTGTGTAGAACTTAGGAAATTCGTCCATTACATTGTAGATCAGTTCAGCCTTGTGCTGGTTGTACCTGTGCATCTCTTCCAGGCCGCCCTGTTTTTCAATCCAGGAAACCACCAGACCAAACACGTACATTTGAAAGGTGGGAGGAGTGTTGTAGAGGCTGTTGTTTTTCGCGTACGTGCTGTAGCGGAATACAGTTGGAGTTTCTGCAGACTCTCTTCCATAGTATTCACGATCCACTACAACGATGGTCACTCCGGATGGACCCGCATTCTTCTGCGCGCCAGCGTATACCATTCCGATGTTAGACCAGTCAATGGGACGAGATAGAAAGTCAGAGCTCATGTCTATGACGAGCTTTGTATCTCCAGGACTGGGGAGCTTCTGGAACTGGGTTCCGTAGATTGTGTTGTTAGAGGTCACATGCAAGTAATCCAGGCCTGAGGTGGTCTTTACCTCGGGGATGTAGCTGTGGTTCTTATCTTTGGAGCTCCCTGCGTCAAAGACCTGGATTCCGAGCAAATTGGCCTGTTCGATTGCCTTTTCGGACCAGACTCCGGTATTGACGTAGCCTGCTTTGCGGCCTTTGCCTGAGAGGTTCATGGGAACAAAAGCGAACTGGGCAGATGCCCCGCCTGTCATGTACAGTATATCAAAGCGATCCGGGATGGATGCCAGTTTGCGCAGTCTCTGGTTGATATCATCCAGCAAGCCCTCAAAAACCTTACCCCGGTGGGACATTTCCATGATGGACATCCCTGTATTCTGGTAATCGAGCAGCTCATCGCGGATGGTTTCCAGAACTGGCAGCGGAAGAGCGGCCGGACCTGGAGAAAAGTTATAGACTCGTCTCATTTCGTCTGATTTTCTAAAGTAGAGCTCTCAGTCAAAGCCAAATGAGCCAGTCCCTGGAATATCTCGAATTACAATTATACGCAGGCCACCTGAAGGGGGCATGCTCCTATTTGCCGGAGAAAGAATCGAATTTGCTCTTTCTTGAGGCGACGGGCCTTGGCGCGGGTTACAGGCTATTGCTCGACCGCGGCTACAGAAGGCACGGATTCCACGTATATCGTCCGGACTGCGCAAACTGCCAGGAGTGCAAGATCCTCCGCCTGCCTGTGGCCACGTTTGCACCCACGCGAAGCCAGAAGAGAGTCTGGAAGAAGGGTCAGTCTGTTTTCAGAGTGGAAACCGGGCCGCCTTCTTATTCCAGAGAAAAGGAACAGCTCTACTGCAAGTATCTGGCATGCCAGCACGGATCCTGCGACGACATGGATCCTTGCAGATATTCCGATTTCTTTGTAAGCAGTTTTCTTGCGACTACGGAGGAATTGAGGCTCTATGCAGGAGATCGCCTGGTGGGCCTTGGCATTTTCGATGTAGTGGGGGATGCCCTTTCCTCCGTGTATTTTTTCTTTGATCCGGACTATTCCCGCTATAGTCCCGGCACCTTTTCCATTCTGGCAGAGATCGATCTCTGCAAGGCTCGCGGACTTTCGCATTACTACCCTGGATATTTTATCTCTGCCTGCCATGCCATGAACTACAAGGCACGGTTTGGGCCGGCAGAAGTGAAGCTTCCTGCCCAGGAAAAGTGGGGCCCGTGCGTTAAGTCGTGTCTCCCCTGGGTCGATGAGTAGACCAGTGATTGATTATTAGCTTTTCTTTGCTAAATGAAAGGCGGGGGGCGTAAGCCCCCTTTTTTTTCTATTCCTTGAACGTCACTGTTTCCTGATGCTCCGATGATGCGCGCTTGCCTTCTGGTTTCTGTTGCGCTTTGCGCGCATTCTCTGTGGGCCCAGGCAGATCCCGCTCTACCCGAACCCCAGAGTCCGAGCCCCACTCACTATGTCTCGATTCACGCAGGTCCCGCCGTCAGCGCATCCGGATCGATTGTAGCCAGTTCCTGGGCAGGGCTTCGCCTTTTAGAATTGCTTGTGAATTCTAATGTATTGTATGCTCCCCGCATTTCGCCTGCGCTCCGTTATACCGGGCCAATCTACAAAGTTCCACCTCTGGAGTTATCCTCCAGACAGTACGGGTTTTTATACGAAAGACGCATGGACCACTGGTTTTTCGGAGGAGCTCTCAGCTATACGGACATAAAGGCACGCCTGCAAATTCCGGAGACGTTCGTGGTGGCGCCCAATCTGGGGTTGAATGTTCCTCTGGTGTTTCGCGTTACTCCTGAGATACACGGGCGAATGCTTCTTGCCTCTGCTCTTCAGGCGGAAGGAAGTGCTGCCTATCATTTCTGGCCAGAGGAAGTACTCGATCCATATGTGCGCGTCTTCGCCGGAGTGGGCAAGGGCTTTGTGGCTCACCCGCTGGGAGGGCCCTATCTTCACGAAATTCACGCCGGGACTGCAGTGGGTCTGAGATGGAACAGAGAAAGTCTGTTTTTTGGGAGTGAAGTCAACGTAATCGGGCACTGGGTGAACTCAGGCCCTTCGAGCTTCATTGACCGCACGAACGTCCTTGTGAATCCTGGCAATGGAAGCATCTACATTGTCCGTCTTCTTTTGAGCGCGGGCATGCGCTTCTAGTCGGCCGGAGAGGGCCAGGAATGTCATGAGAACGAATATCGTACATATTGGAGCAGGTGAGCTCCAGTATGAAATCAGGCAGATCGTTGAGATCGGCCACAACGTTATGCGCCTTTCAGGCAAGCCGATCGCGTGGGAGAACATCGGTGATCCAGTTCAGAAGGGAGAAAAGCTCCCGGACTGGATGAAAGATATCATCGCCCAGGCGGTTCGCGACGATAGCACTTACGCGTACAGTCCCACCCGTGGTCTTTTAGAAACGCGCGAGTTTCTCGCAGAAAGACTCAATCGTGAAAAGGGAGTCAAGATTCATCCAGACGATATCATTTTCTTTAATGGGCTGGGAGATGCAGTCAACAAGGTCTATGGAATGCTTCGTCGCGAAGCACGCGTGATCGGGCCTACTCCTGCCTATTCCACTCATTCTTCTGCTGAAGCGGCACATGCTGGTTATCCTCCGATTACGTATCGCCTCGATCCTGCTCGCGGATGGATGCCTGACCTGGAAGAACTTCGCAACAAGGTGAAGTACAACGAAAGCATTGCAGGCATCATGATCATCAACCCGGACAATCCTACGGGAGCAGTGTTTCCTCGAGATGTTCTGGAAGAAATGGTGGAGATTGCGCGTCAGTACGATCTGTTCCTGGTCGGAGATGAAATCTACGTAAACATGGTTTTTAACGGGAAGAAATGTACGAATCTTTCAGAAGTGATTCGAGAAGTACCAGGCATTTCCCTGAAAGGGATTTCCAAAGAGTTTCCCTGGCCGGGAGGACGTTGCGGCTGGATGGAAGTATACAACCAGGCAAGCAATCCAATGTTCCAGAAGTATGTGAAGTCAGTTCTGGACGCAAAGATGCTGGAAGTATGTTCCACAACTCTTCCGCAGGTAGTGATTCCAAGGATCATGGGGAATCCAGAGTACGTGAACTGGCAGAAGCAAAGAAATGCATTCTTTGAAAAAAGGAGCAAACGCATTGCTGAGATTCTGTCCGGAATTCCGGAGATCATTGTAAATCCTCCGGACGGTGCTTTCTATGTGAGCATTGTTTTCAAGATAGAACTCAATAATCGCATGAAGCTCAACATTCCAAATGCTGCGGTTCGAGAATACATTGATGGTATATGCTCCGGGAATATGGAACCAGATCGTCGTTTCGTGTACCATTTGCTTGCGTCTCGAAATATTTGCGTAGTGCCTCTCACGAGCTTTGTATGTACTTTGCAAGGATTCCGGTGCACTCTTCTCGAAAGGGACGATGCGAAATTCGAAGAGATCTACCACGGAGTGAGGGACGCAATTCTCGAATTTCTAAACAGCGCTTCACTTTAGAAACTTTACAATCGCGTCCTGTGCGTTCGGGTCATTGAGCAGATACGAATGCCCGTACTTTGAAAGGTAGACTTCGCTTTGTATGGGATCAGGCGGGATGGCATCTGCACGCAGGACAGATCCGTCTCCCTGGCCTTTTGCCGCGGAGTCAAAATCCCATCTGGGAACGGATTCGCCAGAGGCTGGAGGGATTCTGCGGATTCTGGCCAGAGTGGGATAGGTATCGCTGGTTATTACAAGAGCACGCGGGTAAGACTTTGATTTATCTGGCTGCATCTTTTTTCTGAAAGACCGAATGCGGGCCAGTGTTCCTGCCAAAAATGCCTTATGCTTTTCTCCTCCCCAGGATTTGTTCTGGGAAGCAAATGGGCCAAAGCCGTTTTTCTGCCATGCATCTATGTCCAGAAAATCGATATCGAGTGCTTTGCCTGATTCGTCCTCCGCGAGCGTCTTGTTTTCGAAGCTCTGGCCGGCGGGGTAAAACGAGTACACCCCCGGATGGGAGAAAATGACTTCCGGTGAAAGCAAGTTTTTATTCGCGCCGATCGGAGTGCCCAGATACAGATTGTCCAGATACCCGAGTCCTCCCCGGAAAGGCACTCCTGCAAATACGACGCGATCAATCAGATCCGGTCTTCGATTTTGAACTACAAGAGTGATGATTCCGCCCATGCTGTGCGCAATGATCTGCACTTTTTTTCCGTGTCGTTTGCTGATGGTTTCTATGAATTTCTCGAACTGATCTGCGGATTCATTGCCATCTCTTCTCCAATCGTAGGAAAAAGCATAAAAAGGACGACCGGGAATGTGAGAAGCAACCTCAATCCAGGGCGCATAGACCGCCTGATCGATCACATGACGAATCAAACCTACGCGCATGAGCGGACCGGCAGGTCTCAGATCGTCTAACGGTTGTTTGTCGCCGTCCCACAGAGTGGGAAGACGTAAATCCGGCGTACGAAGCCCTAGAGCTTCTCCTGCGGTCAGGTATTGGATTTCATCGGAAGAATCAACCAGCACGGATCCAAGCATTCCGTGTATGAATACCACGGGTATGTCTTCTACCTTGTAGGCTGGCTGTGTCTCTACCAGTCGGGGAGAAACGCAGGAGAGAAAAGTGAGAAGAACGGGTAGGGCAACTGCGATTCGCAAGTTAGCTCGGGGTTTCCATTTGAGACTGGCTGTAGTTCTGGATTCCAACTCTTTCCACCAGGTCCAGCTGCGTTTCGAGGAAGTCCACGTGCTCTTCTTCGCTTTCCAGGATTTCTTCCAGGAGCTCTCGTGATCCGTAATCCTTGACCGTCTCGCAATAGGCGATGGCCGCTCTAAGATCGGGGATGGCCATGTCTGTTTCGAGGGACAGGTCGCATTGTAAAATTTCTTTAACATTTTCTCCGACACGCAGTTTGCCCAGGTCCTGGAGATTGGGCAGGCCTTCGAGGAAGAGGATTCTTTCCACCAGCATGTCGGCATGCTTCATTTCATCGACAGACTCTTTGAACTCATGCTTCCCCAGTTTGGCCAGGCCCCAGTTCTTGAGCATCTTGCTGTGCACGAAATACTGATTGATGGCGGTCAGTTCATTGTATAGAATCTTGTTGAGGTGCTTGATTACTTCCTGATCGCCTTTCATTGCATTTCTCCTGCCGAAATTTCGGCTACCTTATGCCGGCTCTGGTTCAAAGCCTCGCACGGAGCCCATCGCGCAATCCTTTTGAGCTTTCTCCATTACGTACCTGGCTTCCCGGATGCACTTGCCGCAGGCTGTCCCTACTTGCAGTTCGTTCTGAAGATCATGTAGATTGTGCCAGCGCCGGTCTTGCACTCCCCGGCGGATCTGGCTATCTGTGACCCCTTTGCAGATACAGACATACATGCGGCCAAATAAAATTGAGACGCAGTCTCAGTCAAGCGGAAAACTGCTCCATCCCCAGGGGCAGACCCGGGGAACGCCCGAAATGGCCGGCTATTCCTCCTGAATGACTCCGTTGCGGATCACATAGGATTTGCCGTCTTCGAGCTTCACGGCTGGCTTCTCTTCACCGAGGCAGGCCCAACCGGAAGAAACGGACGTCCTTGTGTTGCTTTCGATGCTGGTGTGAGTGCCGGAAAAACAGGATTCGCTTGAATCGAGGAGCAGTCTGTAGCTCTGGGAATCTGAGTTATACAGATTGGCCGATGCCATCACTGCAGTGGAAAAGAGGCTGCTGATGGCCAGAGAGAGCACGTATTTTTTCATGAAGTTATCTCCTACCTTTGAGGTTACCGAATCATACCCGGATCGCTTGTCGAACCGTATGCGTCATGTCGTGAGACTCATAGGCAATGAGCGATTCAATTGGCTCAAGTCATTTCTTCAAAGTCTGATGTGCTTGAAGAGCCACCGGAAAGTCTGCATCCAAACTTGGTTTACTTTGAAGGTCGTGACCGGATGCTGGTCAAAGCCTGAGAAGGGCTTATTTTTTCGAAGAAGCGCCACGCGTTAGCCCGGCTTGCATGCAAAAGTTGTTTTATCCACTACTCGGCCTCCTGTTTGTTTTGAGCACGCTCTTGTCTCTGGCTTTTGGATCTCTCGACGTTTCTCTTTTGCGCGAAGGGGGTGCATTTCTGGTCATGGTGGTGTTGCCCTTCTGGGTTTACCATCGTCGCAGGTTCAAGACGCTCGCAGACCACGTGTTCTTCTGGGCTTCTGTTTTGACAATCACTCATTCGTTTCTGAACGGCATTACCTATCTCGCGGACACTCCCGTTCCCAGGTTGAAGCTTTATTTGAAAACTTTCTTTCTGGCTTCGATTCTATTGTGGGGCATCGCCTGGTTTCGCGGAGCGTCTCGAAGCTTGCTCGTTGCACTTTGTATTTTATTTTCTGCAAACGTACTTCTTTCCTGGTACTTCCTGGGTTTCACACTCCGCAGCACGGTTCTGGCTGCATATTTGATCGGTGGCCTGGTGTATGCATTGGAAGAAGTTGAGACGGTGCGCCTGGATTACCGTGACGCCGCCATGGTGTTGCTGTTCGGCGCGGGCTTGCTTTCTACTATTTTTTCGTGGGATCGGAGCAGTGCGTTTTTTGGTTACACTCACCTGGGCCTCGCGCTGCCACTCTTCTTTCTCGGTCGGCATTTATCTAAAACGGCAGATGTCCCTGAATTCCTGCGCAATTGCGTATTTGCGTTCAGTGGCGTGATGATCATGTTTGCCGTGTTCTTGCTTGTTACGCTGTACACCAGTGGTCAGCCTCTTACGGACAAGATGGAGAAAATTGCCGGCTATCACGTCAATGGACTGGGCGCATCGATCGCGTTGTTCCTTCCCCTTTGTATCTATGTCGGCGTGAACGATTCGAATCCATGGGTTCGTATCTGGAGTCGTAGCTGTGCGATCATATCGGCCGGGATGCTACTTATCATTTCCTCACGGGGATCGATGGTGGGAGTCATCATCTCTTTGCTTTTGCTGGTCATTCAGGTTCGTAGAGTTCGGCTGTCAGGATGGTCTGCTCGAGCCATTGTAATTCTCTTGATCGGTGCTGGTGCTGTTGTTCTATATTTCGTCGAGCCGTTGCGCCAATATGTGCAAGCCCTCGGTAGCCCTGAGTCCATGAAGATTCGCCTCATGATCTGGCGTCTGCATATTGCGAATGTTTTGCACTACTCTCCGTGGATTGGTTTTGGACCTGACACATTCATCATCAATGCAGTGATCCCACCCGCTGACCCCGAATTGAGTGGAGCCTTGAAACCTTTCATGAGAGGGTTCGGTCCGATTGTGCACGCGCACAATGTATTCGTTCAACTTCTTCAGGATTTTGGTTTGCTGGGGATTCTGTTCTCTGTGATTCTTGGCGTCTCTGTTGCCGGTGTCGCATGGCGCTTCCTATTTGGCGCGGATGCGCCAGGCCTTCGCTCCTATCTGCCGTACGGATTTGCTGCTCTCACAGCTTTGTTTGTGCAGGGATTGTTCGATTACACTCTCAGTGATCCGATGACTTATTATCCTGCCGTCATGATTCTTGGAATGATTCTCCAGGTAGCTCCGGGCAAGCATGCTCTGGAAATGTCCCTTCATAAGATAACGTCTATCGTGTTTGGTGCTGGCATTGTGCTCTTTGTGGTCTTGTTCTGGATGGGATGGAATCGTACTCTATATATTTCCGAGACCAGCGTGTTTCGCGGACAAACGCTATCTGATCGATTTGGAAACGTGACTTTCCTGGGCATCAGCGTGTTCACGGACGAACAGATACGCGCTTTTCAATTTCGTGATCGTTTGCTTTTGCCTGGAAATACGGATCACAGAATCGAACAGCTGGCAGGCGAATTCTATTTTCAGCGGTTCAAGAGACAAGGTTACACGGATGGTCTGACCGTTGCGCGTTCTCGCTTTGAGCGATGCCTTGCCATTCATCCTTACTCTGCGCTTTGCGCATGGCGACTTTCCACGATTCACCATGAACTGGGAAGTAAAACGGAAGAGGAACGTTATCTGGATCTTGCAAGCATTCATGATCCTTACAAGCTTGTAATCGATCAGTAGGCAGACGCGATGAAGAAAATAGGACTGATCCTAATCGCGGTGTATCACGGTTTGCTTTTTGTTGTTTGTTCCATGAATCTCATGGCCAACAACTTTGTTCTCAAAGCAAGTCGATTTTACGACGAACAGCTAGTCTCCAGTGATTTGATGTCGCGCTGGATTCTACTGGCACCGCTTGCACTTCCTCTCTGGATGCGTGCATTGCGATCGGCAGGGGTGACTGGCTTTCGAATCACGCCAGCTTTCTTAATTCTTGCCTTTTGTTCCATTTGCTTGAACTATCCATTTGCTCTTACCGGGGCCCAGGGCGTCGATTTCTGGGATATACTTCGCGCTGCTGTGCGAGATGGCCTGACGCAACCTTCCGCTTTTTGCATTTCAGTTCTTTCTCTGGTCGGGCTCATCGAATTCAGGAATGTGGAAGAAAAGCGTCTTCAGATTCTACTTCCTGCGATGGGCGTAGCTGCCGTATTGTTCAAGTTCATTCTGGCGGGGGCGGCTTTACCAAGACTCGAAGATGAAGTCGCGTATTTTATTCAATCGCTAATTTTCGAAAGCGGTTCAAGGCATGCACTTCTGATCCCTCCAACGGGAATGGCCCTCGAGTCTCTCAAGGACGCCGCGTTTCTTCCTTTCTTGATCCAAACTGGAAACGAATACTACAGTGCACACATGCACGGTTGGTCTATCGTGCTCAGTCTGTTTTCCATGGTTCACGCAAAGTCCATCGCAACTCTTGTTTTTACACTTCTGAACATTGGCCTGTTTTATGCGCTCTCTCGTCATTTTCTCTCAGAAGCGGTTGCTTCTGCGCGAATCATTGCTCTGTCCCTTTTCGTTGCTTCACCGGTCTTGCTGTTTCTCTCCAACACATACATGTCGCACACTCTGGCTCTTGCTCTTTCGCAGTGTGTTGTGCTTGCGCATGCGAAGCTAACTCGCTTAAGGCCCATCTGGATGGTGGTTTTTGTTTTGGCGTCTGTAGCTGCATTTTTTGTAAGACCGCAATCCATTGTCCCGCTCATGGCTGCCCTCGTAGTTTATGAAATGGTTCGCTTTGCATGTAGCGAGGCGAAGGCGGCGTCTGCTTTGCGCATTCTGTTCATTGTTTTGTCATGCGGTCTGGCATATGGCGCGTTGTCTCTTTATGCGGATTGGATGCGATTTGATTCCGTGATTCCGATGACAGCGTATGTGAAGCAATATCTAGTGGACGGTTGTCAATCTCTCGGATTTGGCCCCGGGCATGGATGCTTCCCAACGTACGGAACGTTTGGTCACTCATTTCGCAAAACAATCTGGAACATAGGTGATTTGGTGGCCAGGTGCAGCCAGGAGCTCGCGGTTGGTGGTGTTCCACTGGTGTTAGGCGTGATTGTACTGATCGTGCGCCACTTTCGCCAGATCCGCGTGGACGGACCCGAAACATTGTTTCTGTTGATACTTGTCATTACGATCGGTGAGTTTGGACTTTACTTTCATAACGGCGGCGAAAGCTATCGCGGCAGATACCTGGCCGAAGTTGCTTTTGCACTAATGCTACTGGTTGGTCTCCTGATTCGCCATGAGACGATTCTCACTTCGCGCGCAGCGAGCGTCGCTGCAATGGGAATCGCCTTTGCATTGCCCGTGATTTCCTTATTCCAGATTCGAGGGGAGTATTTTCATCCAGTCCTGGGTTCTTTCTCATCGGTTGGGGATAGAAATCCCTCGATTCGCGACTCTCTGATTCGAGTTGAACCAGTGCAAGGAGGAGTGGAGACAGTTCGGTCTGAATTTGGCGGCCCGGATGAAACCATTGAACTTACTAGAAGGAAACGATACTTGAACCTGGGTTATGGAACACTGGCCGCTACTGCCGTTCGCGTGAATGCAAATGGGCTCCTGGAAGATGCCCGCGGCAATGTATTGCTCGGAGACATTTCAGATGAAGACGCACAGCGATTCGGAAGGCCGGTGTATCTGCTGCGATATTCTGCCTATGAACCTGTGACTAAAAGCAGCAAGATTGTGCGAATATGGAAAAGGTCGCCCGCAGTTGTGGAGCGCAGAGGAGATTCGCTTCTTAAGTCGGAGAATTCATTAAAGGATCGGAACGGGCAATGATTGCCAGTATTTCCGGTGCCTTGCGCTCTCATCGCTTTCAGGTGCTCCTTCGCTATGGCATGAGCGGTGCAGTGGTCTTTGCATTCAACATGGGCCTGGCCGCGTTTCTTTTTTCTTTTCAGTGGACGTCTGAATCGGATTTGCACACGAATGCGGCTAACGTTCTGGCCACAGAAGTATCTTTCATATTTTCATTCTTCTTCCATAACTTTTTGACCTGGAGGCAGCGAGGGCCTGGGATTGTTCGGCGCTTTGTTCATTTTCATCTGGTGGCTGCGGCGGGACTGGCCGTACGTTTCATTTTGTTCGCATTAATGATCGCATTTGATGCGTCCTGGTTGGTAAGTACGCTTCTTTCTATTGGCTGCCAGATGTTCTTGAATTTTGTTGGGTTTGATCGCCTTGTGTTTTCGCTTGCAAAACAACCTCTGGCCTCAGCCGCTGAGGCCTATGCGGCGGACGGAGCAGGCGTGCTGACTCTGGATACCCTCGAAGAAGCTGTAAATTACAATCGATATGTACTGAGTAAGATCGCGCCTTCACTGGGTGCTTCCAATCTTGAGCTTGGTGCGGGCAGGGGAACCATATCGGCTCTAGTTGCAGAGACGCATACGGTTACTCTCTGTGAGCTTTCGCAGGACAATTTGCGCGCACTGCGCGAAAGGTTTCGCGGATCCTCGCGTGTTCGCGCGATTTCGGAAGATTTCTTTCGGTTCAAGCAGAGAGAATTTGATTGCATTTATTCTGCCAACGTACTGGAACACATTGAAGACGACGAGCGAGTGCTCGAACATGCCTGCGAGTTGCTCACTCCCGGAGGACGGTTTGTTGCGTACGTCCCCGCGGGGATGTGGCTTTATTCTTCTTTTGATCGCAAGATTGGTCACTACCGCAGATACACGCGGCAGGACGTGCGACGCCTTCGCTCGTTCGTGAAAGAACGCGGTTTGCCGCTTCAATTGAAGTGGCGCTATATGAATTTACCCGGTGCTCTTGGCTGGTTTATCAGAATGCGTTTATTGAAAGCTTCGCACATTGATCGGCGGAGTGCTCTTGTGGCTGACAGGCTTGTGGGACTCTTCGCGATTCTTGATCGACTACCTTTGCCGCTGGGGCAAAATATGCTTCTGGAGTTTGAATATGGCCGCAAGCAATAGCAGGGCCCCGGTCAGTGTGCTGGTCCCGGCATTCAATGAGGAAGCAACGATTGGCCTCGTAATAGACAAGCTTCTGAAGCTTCCTTTTGTAAAAGAAATCATTGTAGTAGATGATTGTTCGAAAGACAGAACAGCTGAAATTGTAGAGGAGAAGCGGAGGCGCAATCGTAAGATTCGTTTACTTCGACACTCAGAGAATCAGGGGAAGACCGCGGCTATCAAAACCGCAGTTCAAGACGCGCAAGGATCGATTGTCATCATTCAAGACGCGGATCTCGAGTACAGCCCTTCAGAAATGATCAATGTGGTCAGCCCAATCATCAATGGCGTTGCGGACGTCGTGTACGGAAGTCGGTTTCTTGTGCGAAGAGAAGCGCGTGTGCTTTATTATGGTCATTTTTTGGCAAATCGCTTTCTAACAACGCTCAGCAATATCTTTACGAATCTCAATATGACAGACATTGAAACGGGTTATAAGGCCCTGCGAACTCCTTTGCTCAAGTCCCTGGTTTTGACCAGTAGCGGATTTGGCATGGAAGCAGAAATCACGGCACACATTGCGCGTTTACCAATTCGTATTTACGAAACCCCGATCTCGTACTATGGCCGTACGTACGAAGAAGGAAAAAAGATTGGCATGAAGGATGGGATCATGGCAATTCTTTATATTTTTTATTATAATATTTTAGGAGTCAGACTCCCATCTGCGCGCAAATACAGGAACACTGTCCGCGATTTTCTTTCTGAGATCAAAAGATGACCTCTGGCCGTGGGGTTTCCGTTTACCTGAGTCTTTGCCTGGCCTTTCTCCTTGGATTGACCTGGACTGCAGCCGGGACAATTCGAGCGGATAAGCATACACGCATTCTACAGACGGCGATCAATGAAATGCGGAGTCATCGCGGAATCAAAGCTGAACGAGTGGAATTGTGCAGATCTGCGCATCAAATTGCCACCGAGTTCTCAGTGGCCGCAACCTATGCGATGCCGGGCCTATCTTTTGTGGAAGTTGAAAAGTGTGCGGGTCCGGGTCATTCGATCCGTTTCTTTCTCACAGATGATTCACAGGTTTCGCCAGCCATGGAACATCAGATTCTTTTCAAAGGGAAGGGGCTGGTGATCGTGGAGGCCCTGTGATTCAGTCATCGCTCAGGCTCTCTCTGTTCAATTTGGGGCTGTGGTTTTGTTTGAGTTATGCACTTCTGGCTCTGGTTCCTCCAGGGTCGGTGAATGTCTTTCGCGTTCTTTTCGCCGCTATTTTCTTGATCGCGAACTTCTTTGTGGCCAGGCGGCTTTCATGGAAAGAACCCGGCGCTCTTCGCGAACGATCGTGGCTTGTATTTCTTCTTTGTTTCCTGTCCGCACTGATTCTCTTTTTTCTTAGAATGTCTGCACATCCGCACGGAATGTGGGACGCATGGGCAGCGTGGAATCCCAAAGCTGCTTTCTTCGCGGAGAATTTCCTTGGCGGAAATCCATTTACGGTTCAACTCCGGCTTGGATCGCAGCCTGGCTATCCTCTGGCGTTGCCAATGTCACTCGGCGCTCTCGGTAGCATGGCCGGTGGTTGGAGTCCCATTCTCCCTCAGCTTGCGCATGCTTCTTTTTTCCTGGTGCACTGGTTATTGTTCTTTTGCATTGCGCGTCGTGGTGTTCCTGCGCAACCTGTGTGGGCCGGTTTGTGTGCTGCACTTCCAGCTTTGACTTTTCAGGCGTCTGATCAGTGCGCCGATTTCCCATTGAGTCTGGCACTCGCCGGTGGCACGTACCTGGTGACTCGTCCCTGGGATTCTGAGACTCCGATTCTCGATTTGTGGATCGCAGGCATCTGCGCAGGGTTGCTGCCGAATCTAAAGAATGAAGGTTTGATTACGGGTCTGGCGTTCCTTGCTTTTGTGTTCTGGAGTGCGAGGAGTCAAAAATGGCCGATGCGTTGGGTTTTTGTCATCGTGGTTCCCGTACTGATTCTGTGGGCTTCGTATTTCTATCTTCGCGCTCAGTCTCCGGAAGCACCGCGATTTGTGGGGGACCTGGCCGCCTATCTTCGGGATCCGGCTCGGTACATCGCGGTGATCAAGTACGATTTGCTTCTTCTCACTGTAGTTACACTTTTGCTACCGGTTGCGCTGGCTATGCGGACGCGCAGTTACGCGGCATTGCTTCCCTGGGTCGGCCTCTGGGCTGTCTATTCTGCATTCTTTGTCATCACAACGTATCCTCAGGAATGGCATCTGGCAACGGCGCATTTTCGTCTTCACTTGCAGTTCCTGCCAGCGTTCTTCGTCGTCTTGCTTCTAGCACCTATCCGCGGCAAGGCGGCTGAGAACGAATAGATGCGCGGGTGAGACATAAGATTGGTTATCGGAACCGGCATTTGTCCGGGACGCAAATCAAGCTTGTTGGGCCGCTGCGAGACAAAAACCATGCGCAAAGGTAGGCAAACTTGAACTCTCGCCGGCGTGACCTGACTGCATATGCCCTGATGCTTCTGATCGCAAGCGTTGTTCTGGTTTTCATCTTTATCACTGCCGCCCGGACATTTGGTGCAGACTGGGCGCGCGTTACTTCTTTTGGCGATTTTGATCTGAGCGGGTTTCGGGCGCACCTGAAAGACTCAACGAGCATTCTTTTCTTTCAGATTCTGGCGATTCTCGGACTTTCCTTTCTGGTTGCACGCATCGTCAGACGTCTGGGCCAGCCTGAAGTGATCGGTGAAATGATCGCTGGCATTATGCTTGGTCCGTCTCTTCTGGGATTTCTGTGGCCGGATGCTTACACGGCCCTCTTTCCTCCGGCATCTCTTGGGAACCTGGCCAGTCTATCTCAACTCGGTTTGATGATCTTCCTTTTTCTCATCGGAATGGAAGTCGATTTGAGTCACATTCGCAATCATCTTCGCGCCGCTATTTTCATCAGTCATGCGGCCATTGTTATCCCCTTCACCTTAGGTGTGTTACTCGCTCTTTACATCTATAGACAGTATTCGCCAGCAGGTGTGGATTTCCTATCTTTCGGTTTGTTCATAGGGATTTCCGTGAGCATCACTGCTTTCCCGGTTCTGGCGCGCATTGTTCAAGAACGGGGCCTTCTTGGTTCGCCTACCGGCAGAATGGCTCTTACAGTGGCAGCCATCGACGACGCGACTGCCTGGTGCATTCTCGCGCTGGTGGTTGCGCTGGTCCAGGCGAAAGGAGTCGCATCTGCTTTTGTAACTGTAGTGCTGGCTCTTACCTACGTGCTCGTGATGTTGTTTGTTGTCAGGCCATTCCTGAATCGAATGGGAACCGTCTACTATACGCGCGAAATCATTGGGCGTGGAGTAATGGCATCCATCATTCTATTGATTCTGGGTTCTGCTGTTTTGACTCAATTGATTGGCATTCATGCGCTTTTTGGTGCATTTATGGCGGGCGTTGTGCTTCCTGCCGATTCCAGGTTTGGTCATCTGGTGGCAGAGAAACTGCGCGATTTCGCAAGCGTCATTCTACTTCCTTTGTTTTTCGCACTGACTGGTGTTCGCACTGATTTCGTTTTGATTTTTAAATCTGGCGCCTGGGACGTAATGGGCCTTGTACTTCTGGTGGCGATTGGCGGAAAAGTGGGAGGCGGAATGCTTTCTGCATTGCTCGTCGGAATGAAGCCAAAGCCTGCGCTTGAGCTCGGTGTATTGATCAACACTCGCGGTCTCATCGAACTGATCATCCTGAACGTCGGCTATGACCTCGGAATTCTGACCAGAGAGCTTTTCGCAGTCCTGGTATTAATGGCGTTCATCACTACCTTCATGACTGGTCCTATCCTCAGCATTATGCATCGCAAGCGATCCGAGGACGTGCCTGTTGCAGTTAAGCCACCCTCTGCGCGCGGAATTCTATTTTCCTTTGGTCCTGTCTTGACGGGCATTTCCCTTCTTCGCATAGCAAGCCTTCTGCGAAAGGAGGGTGAGCGCATAACGGCCGCTCATTTTCATAGAAGTTCTGAACTATTAGGACGCGATCCTGTAGAGGGAAAGATCTTCCGAGCATTGCATGCAAGAGCAGCGGATTCCGGATTGCAGCTGGCCACTGTGGAAGGTGTGGCCACGGATATTTCCGAAGACATACTTTCCACCATCCAGAAGGAGCGGCCGGAACTTTTGCTCCTGGGAGGAGCTCGCTCCATGTTCAGCAAGAACAGGATTGGCGGCAAAGTGGGAGAGGTTCTCAAAGACGCCTCGAGTGCAGTTGGAATTTACGTTGAGAAAGATCTCCCGGAAGAATTCAGGCAGGCAGGGATTTTGTTCTCACGCAGAAAAGACGGCTTTCTCATGGACTACGCGGAGCGGCTTCGTGGATCCGGAGTCGATGTGATTATCCTTCCGACTACGGAAGATTTGATGGAACACCTGGTGGCCGCGCAGTGTCCCTTCCCGATGCGTTTGGACAACGATCTTTACGGTGAATTCGATTTGCTGGTGGTCAGCGTGCCGCACTGGCTGGAAAAAAGGTATCTGTATTCGGACTGGATGGACGATCCGCCCTGCTCTCTTTTGTTGATTCGCGAAAGCTCAGAGCCAGCCGGGGAATAAAAAACCCGCCGAAGCGGGTTTTGAGTTTTCTTATGAGTGAAGCGTATTATTTGTTTGGAGCTGGCATCATTGGCATGATACCCTGAGCAGATGCTGCGAAGCATTTCATTGTATCCAGTTTAGCACATGGCGCTTTTTGGATGCAATCGATCACTTGAGGTGTAAAAGCAGCCGTCTGTGGGCTCTTGTCCAGGCCTGCGAACATCTTCTGGCAGGCTTCAGGCTGCATCAGAAGCATCTTCGATTGCGGATTCTGGTCGCATTTGGTTACAGTGGCGCAAATCTCATCGTATTTGGAGAGATCGGGGCCTTTCTTCTTGCAGTTTGCATTTACCAAAAGCAAGGCGGATAGCGTCAGAGTCACACTGATCAGAAGTGTTTTTTTCATGCGGCAATTTTGCAACAAAATGCCACATTGTCAACCCATTCGAGCGTGCTGTTTTCGCCACCCGAATGCCGCAACATCACTTTCGCAGAACCTCGATGGCGCCCGTCCAGTTTTCTGGCACAGGTCCCGACAGGAATTTGGTGCAGAGTTTGTAGTACACTTTCGCCACAGAGTCAGCCGGATACTCGAGGAGCACCTCGCGAAAGAGCTTTCTTGCTTCCGCAAATTCTTTTTCTCTGAAATGAGCGATTCCAACAGAAATGAATGCGCTGGTTCTGGACTTGAATTCAGCAATTTCTTCCGGGTCCGCGTCAAAGACTTCATATAGAGAGATCGGATGCGTTTTGCCTTTCACCAGAATGGAGCCGATTTCTCTGATTCGATATTTGTCAGGCGAGCTTAGATCCGTGCGAAGTGCCTCTGAAATGATGATGCCCGCCTTGTAGTAAGACGTCATCCCTTCAATACGAGAGGCAACGTTGACCGTGTTTCCGATTACAGTAGTATCGATTCGATTGGAGCTGCCTACCGCTCCAATGATCAGTGGACCAGTGTGCAGACCGATTCCAATGTCAATAGGCGGGTAGCCCGAGTTTTTTCTGCGATTGTTGTAATCAGGCATCGTGCGGCGCATGGCAATGGCCGCGTCGAGGCCGCGCTCAGATGGAGTCTTGGATTGAACTTCTCCTGCAGCCTGTGAGAACAAAGCCATGATGCCATCGCCCAGGAATTTGTCTACATAGCCACTTTCTGCCGCAATCAGAGGTTCCATTCGCGCCAGGTACGAATTCAAGAAGCGGAAGTTGTCATCCGGATTCATGGTTTCGGACAGAGTCGTGAATCCGCGAATGTCAGAGAACAGCACGTTCATGAGCCGAAGAGCGTTGTCCCCGACCTTGAGGTCTGCGGCAGATGATTTCTCCATTTGTTCGAGCACCTGCGTCGGCACAAATCTATAAAACGCAAGGGAAAGCTCGCGAAGCTCATCATTGAGTGCTCTTTCGGATTTCTCCAGACGCCTGAGCCTGAGTGCGATGGTTCCAACAATCGATAGGATGAACAGAAAGAACGTGGCTTGAAACAGACGAACGTCAGAGACCACGAGAAAAGACGCAACAATGTCAAAGACTGCAGACAAGAGGGCGAGAAGAAAAGTGGCCCCCATTACGTATGCGTCTGGATCACGTGCGATCACGTAACGGATCATCAAAAACAAAAGGAACGGAAGCTGTACGAGCGCTGTCAATTGCCAGATCGGGAGTGCCACTCTTGCGTATTGAAATGGAAGAAACCCGGCCACAAGTGCCAGAGAGATATTCCACACTAGAGCTGGCCGGAGTGCCCATTTGAATCGCCCAGGTTCAAAATAGTCTACAATGAAATAGCTGATCCCAGGCATCAGACAGAACAGAGAAACAAGTTCGGCCTTCTTTAGAATCGCCGTGTCCATGGTTGGGAAAATGGAAAAGACTGAATTTGAGATCAAGATACTGTAGAATGCGAGCATCACGGAGAGCAGACCGAAGGAAAGGTTATATCTTTGCTGGCGATTGCTCAAGTACAGAATGATGTGATATAGACCAAAGAAAAAATAAACAGAATAGAGCATGAAGGAGAAAAGTTCGTTGTTCTTCGCACGCAGGTTTTCCGCTGTGTCGATTTCGTAACCGTTTCGCATGTAGAATCCTGAATAATCGTTCAGGTAAAGAGAAGTGACGGCTGCAGTTCCCCTGATGTGAAAGACAAGTGTGTTGTCTTCGCGTAGCAATGCAGGCGGAAGATCTACATGTACTCCTTTGATTGTGCGAAATGTCTGGATTTCTCCTCGAGCAGATGAATGGATTTCGCGGCGAACAGATACGCCGTTTAAAAATATTTCCCAGTTTTCGCCGATCACAGGCAAATACAGTGCGACGCTTCTCTTGCCGGGTGATTCGAGTGAGAAGTGAGTTTCGAGAGTCCAGTCATGAGTCCCAGAACCTGTTGGAACGGGAAGAATGCGGTCCAGTAAGATTGGAAATGATTTTACGGGGATGCAGTTCGCATTCGCCGGAAGGCCCAGGGCGAAGTCCGATTGAAATCCGCTGCAGGCGCGCCATCTTGACTGCGTCAGATCGATTGGGAATCCTGACCGGTCCAAAGGCGCTGAACAGCCTGCGGCAAGCAGGAGTAGAAGGAATACGTTTCGAATCATGGCCCTTTTGGATTGCTCTAACGTTATGCGGGATTGGTTGGTCAAAATTCAATGCCGCTGACTTCTGCATCGCTGAATGTTTTGCTTCCTTCCGCAGTTAGCACGAGATAGTCCGCACCGTTCTGGTAAATGACTCCGCGAATTCTGGTTCCATTTTTAAGCAGCAGGGTTTCCGAAGCTTTGCCCATGATCTGTTCAATGCGCGAGAGAAGCTGCGCCTGTATCGCGTCGTTTCTTGCCTTGACTGCGGGTCCAGCCGCAGTCTGGTCTTTTGCTTTTGCCTGTTCAATGGAAATAAGTTCTTCGTATTCTTTGAGCTTGCGATCCCATTCTTCTTTTGGAACAGACTCTACTGTGGGAGGTGCAGGCGGGCGGCTCAGGGAAGATTTCAGTTTTGTTTGTGACTCTGGACTCTGAAAGTGTTTCGCGCTGGCCGCCTGCGCGCTTGCGATTTGCTCCGGAGAAACGGTCTCTTTTCCGGCGAGAGCTTTGAATTCCGGAGAATTGAGAAGCGGCCCCAGGCCCGAGTCTTCTAGCCACTGGTCTTTTGCTTTTGGATCGAGCGTGGCGCTCTTGCCGCTTTCGATGATGGTTTCTGTTTTGTCCAGGGCTCCCGTCAGTTGTGCTAGTTCTGGGATTTGCGACGCGGCGGCCGAATCTTCCAGTTCTGTGATTCTGGTGCGGGCTGCGACTTTTCCGTCGAGTACAGTGACGCGCGCCATATTTCCTGGATCGATCGCTGTTTCGAATTTAGTGCCCCTTACAGATGCAAGAGCGGAAGGCATTCTCACGAGCATTCTTTCCTTTGCCCCGAGTTTTTCAACCTGAGTGAGGAGTGTGCCTTTCGATTGTTCAGGAGAAATATTCAGCTGGCCTTCCGGGTCCACAAACCCAGCCAGAGTGACTTCTGTATTTTCTCGCAGACGCATGGCGATGGATGCTTCTGTTTCGCGCACCTGGAGATCCAGAATGGACTGAGCTCCCACTGAAATGAGTTCATGATCCTGGATGATTTCCCCGGTTGTGATTTCGCGGCCCCCTGCCCGAACGGAGCCCACCTTGAAAAGAACAAGTGCAGTAACTTTCGCAGGTTTTCGGACTCTGGGCGCTTCCTTGCAAGAGAAGCTCACGATCAGAATGAAAATAGAAAGCCACAGACGCATGGGGGACTCTATTCTCAAACACTCTGGTTTACAATCTAAAAATCGTCAGGGCTCAGATGACAGATGCAAGAAGTTCATAGGTTTCTCCCGTGAATTTCCCGATTTCTTCTGGTTGAACCGCTCCCTGCGATAGGCGCGCCAGTCCGTAGATCGCGCGAGCTACTCTCTCCTGTTTGGAAGGTCCTTCTCCCGCAAGAATTCCTGGGCGAGAGAGAGCCTGGATCAAGGGATGCTTGAGATTCAAAACAAGAGTATGTTCTTCTCCCATCTTCGCATCCTGCATCTTGTACACCGCTGCCATTTCAGACATTCGTCTCATGAACTCTGGAAGCAGGATCAAAGCAGGCACCTGATCGTTTTTAAGCGATTCGATTCGGATGGTTACTTTAGGATTGGCCAGTGCCTTTGTGAATAGTTCTCGCACTCTGTCTTCGCTGCTCTTTGCGTCCGGATCCACGATTTTGGAAGAGGCGCCTGCATCTACGATGTGTTCGGCGAGCTCTGCATCCACGCGAGTGAAGTGTACGCCAATTCCTTTTGATTCTAGAAATTGAATGAAATGAGTGTCGATCACCTGCGGGAGATACACCGCTTCAATGCCCTGCTCTTTCAGCATTTGCATAGGCCCGGCCTGCTGGATGAGATCGCTTGCGTAGTAGATCTTTTCCTGAGCTCGTTCTTTGTTCTGCAATTGATATTCTTCGATGGTGCAGAATTTGTTTTCCTGTCCGGCGATTTCAAAAAGAACAGATGCCTTTGCCTGGTCGTAGAATTTCTCATCGCTGAGCATGGCATATTTTACAAACGGACCAATTTCTCTCCAGATCTGCTCATACTGAGTTCTATTTTTCGTGAATTCTTCGTTGAGTCTGTCCGCAACTTTCTTCGTGATGTGAGAGGCAATCTTGCGAATTTCTGGATCTGTTTGCACATAAGACCTGGACACGTTGAGTGGAAGGTCTGGCAAATCCACAACGCCCTGGAGCATGGTGAGATACTTTGGAAGAATTTCCTGCGCCTCATCCGATACGAAAATGTTTCTACAAAAAATCCGAACGCCGTTCTTGTTTACATCGAGTTCATGCAGCATCCGCGGGAAGTATAGAATTCCTTGCAGCCGAAATGGATGGTCCACGTTCAGGTGGATGTGAAAGAGAGGATCACCCTGGTGAGGAAATAAATACTTATAAAATTCAACGTACTCTTCTTTCTGAACTTGATTGGGCTGCTTGCTCCAGAGTGCGTCTTTGCGGTTCACCTGGGAGCCATCTACTCTTACAGGCACCGCCAGAAAGTCGCAATATTTTCGGACCAGTTCTGTAACTTCCAGTTTGTCTAAATGCGATTTGGATTCATCGTCCATGTGAAGGCGAATTTCAGTTCCACGTTTTGTTCGCGACCCTGGCCCGCTTTCGTACTCTTCGCCTCCTTCCGAAGTCCAGTATGCCGCCTCTGCGTCCGGCTTGTAACTGCGAGTATCGATCTCCACTCGTTTTGCAACCATGAATGCTGAGTAGAATCCAAGCCCGAAGTGCCCGATGATTCCGTGGCCGTCCTTTTGTTCGTATTTCTTTACGAATTCTTCCGCACCCGAGAACGCAATTTGCGAAATGTATTTTTGAATCTCTTCGGCTGTCATTCCGATCCCATTATCTTCAATGGTCAGAATTCCCTTTTCGCGATCGATGTGAATGTCTATGGCGAAGTCCTGATCATCCGCGCCAAAGATATCTTCGTGAAGTGAGACTTTGCGAAGCTTGGTGATTGCATCAAACGCGTTGGAAACCAGTTCGCGCATGTAGATTTCTTTTTCAGAGTAGAGCCATTTCTTGATGACCGGAAGTATATTGCCGGTTTGTATAGAAAGTTTACCTTTTTGAAGTGTGGACATAGTTCCTCCAATTAAGAGGGCCGTATGCCTTTATGCAGGACTATTTCTGCGGAGGGCAAGGACACGCGCGGTTGCACTCGATCTTAACACCGCGGCAGATTGCCATGCAGTTGTTCTTGAGAGTGCCAGTCTCTGTACAGACTTCGCCCGTTGGCAGGTCGAGACATTGCCCGCATTGATCTGTTTTCTTTTCTGGTTCCTGTGGCGGAGACTTACAAAAAGCTCCGGCGGAAAGGGCCAGAAAGATCGCACACAATCCTGCAAGTTTTCTCATACAGCCCGATTTTAGGAAATGAGCGGAAAGGTCCGGGTCAAGCCCTTTTTTTTGGCGAGGGAAGCACTCTGAGATCCGTTAATTGAAGCAGTATGCTTTCGGCAACACTGCTCAAGACGACCCTCGAACTATTGCGCGATCATCTGGGAACCACCGGCATTTCGTATCGCGCTGGCGGACAGGTGATTTATGAATCTGGCAGAATCGCCGGTGGCGGACCGGTTGCCTTCATGAACGGTGAGCTCTTCACCGGCCTGTTTGACAAGGAGTTGTCCGCAAATGAGCGCGGCGCGATTCGCACAGCAGCACGAATGCTCGAAGTCTTTCAAGGAGCCGCGATTCCCGCGCGCGGCCCCAATGCAATCTCTGCTTCTCTCATTGCTAAAAGTACGTTTGAGATTGCCGTTTCGCTTGAAGCGCGGTCCAGACAGCTCGCGCACTATGATAAAATTCTTCAACTAAACAAGTCCATCCTTCTTGCTCAGGATCTGCAGGGAGTGCTTCAGATTCTGATGGATACTGCGCGCGAAGCGCTGACCGGAGTGGGATCTTCCCTTTTGCTTGTGGACCCGCGCACCGGAGAACTGTACTTCAATGTAGTATCCGGCGAGAAAGGTGGTGAACTCAAAGAGATTCGTATTCCGCCGGGCAAAGGGATTGCGGGTGATGTAGTCCAGAAGGCAAAAGCAGAATTGATCCGCGATGCAGTTACGGACCCGCGTATGTTCCAGGAAGTGGATCAGAAATTGGATCAGAGAACCAGGGACATGGTGGTCGCACCGCTTGTGGCCCGCGACCGCGTCATTGGCGTGGTAGAAGTGATCAACAGTCAGTCTCCAGAAGGTTTCACAAAGGAAGATCTTGAATTTCTCGTGAACATCGCATCGCATACATCCCTTCTGATTGACAATGCGAAAAACAGAGACGATCTGATTAAATCCAATCACGCCCTCGATCGTAAAATTTCTGAACTAAATGCATTCAGCGAAGTCAGTCGCGTACTGAACTCTACCCTCGATTCCATTGAAATGAGAAAAGGGCTCCTTCGCACCCTGCTCAAACTCATGCATATTGGCCAGGGCGCCATTGTCATTCCGGATCCCACAGGAAGACGTGCTGTTTCTGAAGTTCGCATGAGGCTCAAAGACGGCAGACTCGAAGAATATGGTGAACTTACAGTCTATGAAGACACAGCGGATATACTGCTGTGGATGAAGCAAAATCGCGAGCCTTTGTTCTTTGCCAACAGCCAGGGTGGAGAAACAGAAGGACTCGTGCGGCGTTTCCTGTCCGCAAACGCCTCTCTCGAGGGAGAGCATTTGGATTTATGGTTTCCTGTTTTTCAGGATGATCAGCAAACCGTTTCTTTCATTGTATCTTTGTCTGATGTAAGCTTTCGTCGCAAACATCCATCGGATGATCTCACTTTCTTCAAAGGAATCATGAGTCTATCGTATGCCGCAGTGCGAAATGTGGAATCCTATCAGAACGTAATCAAGGCTCAGGAACGCGAAGAAAGGATTCGCCGGGGATTCCAGCGATACGTACCGGAAAGAGTTGTGGAAGAGGTATTCGCGCAGGAAGAATCACCCGCACCGCGCAGCCAGAAAGTAAGTGTTCTATTTGCGGACATTCGCAACTTTACCAGGCATGCGGAAAATCGTGATCCAGGAGAGCTCCTGGACCTGCTCAATGAGTTCTTTGAGGAAATGGTCGAAGCGGTCACTCATGCAGGTGGCACCGTGGACAAGTTCATGGGCGATTCGATCATGGTGCTGTTCGGTGTACCTGATCCAACGGATGTAGATGCGAAAAGCGCACTCACCTGTGCCCGGGATATGATTGGCAGACTGGACGTGTTGAATAGAAGACGCGAAGAGTCCTCAAGACCAACTTTCCAGGTTGGGATTGGCGTTCATACAGGTTCAGCGATCATTGGAAACATGGGTGCGCGAAAGAGAATGGATTTCACAGCAGTGGGAGATACAATCAATCTGGGCGCAAGACTCGAACAATTGACCAAGCTCTACCAGGTTCGCGCGCTTTTCTCTGAAGACACTCTGAAAGAAGCAGGCGATGTCACCTGTCGCGAAGTCGACCTGATCCAGGTTCGAGGCAGAATGGCAGTCACGCGCATCTATCAGCTTGCGACAAACCGCGAAGAAGACGAAATGATCCGGGCCTCTGCGGAGGTCTGGCCAGAAATGCTCAAGGCCTATCGCATGCGCAACTTCTGGGACTGCCTCCAGATCCTGATTTCATTGCCCAACGATCCGCTGGCAGGCGTATTCAGGGCCAGGTGCGAATCTTTCGTAAAGAATCCGCCGCCAGCCGATTGGAAAGGCTTCTACCACCTGGACGAAGCCTGGATCTGATTAACCTGGAATTCTTCTGAATTCAAGTTGATCTCTGGACGATTCCCCCACAATGGGGCGCAGGATTCCTCCATGAAAAAGATCAACATTGAGCAAACATTCGATCATCCCCTGGACGTGCTTCTTTCGGCGCGTCAGGAGAGATACAAGCATCTTGATAAGTTCCCTGAATTGAAGAACGTCCAAATCGTAAGCGAGACAACAGAAGGACACATTCTTAAGCAGGTTCGTAACATTTCCCTTGCAGACGCAATGCCTGCCGTCCTTCAAACTGTTCTCCCTTCAGGCGCCAACATGCTTGTGGAAGAATCTGAATTTGATGATACCACAAACACACACACCTTCAAAGTAACTCCGGGTGGCGGACTCGATAACATCTTCATGGTAAAGGGAGTCTCCAGATACTTCGCCAGCGGAGATAACAAGTCTACACGTACTTACGACATCGAAGTTACAAGCAAAGTGCTCTTCGTTGGTGGAGTAGTAGAAACAGCAATCGGGGATGTGTATCGTCACAATCTAGAAAAAGACAAATCGTCCATTGAGCATTTCATCCAGATGCTCAAAGAGGGTAAAACCTGAGCGGTGAGCTGGAGAAGGAGCTCAGGGCGCGCGTTCTTCTTGAAGCGCTCCCTTACATTCGCGAATTCTCCGGAAAAACTGTAGTCATCAAGTACGGCGGAGCCGCCCTGGATGACCAGGCAAGTCTTCGCGCTCAATTCGCAGAAGACATTGTTCTTCTACATTATGTAGGCATCAAGCCTGTGATCATTCACGGAGGCGGGCCTCGAATCAATTCTCTTCTGAAGATGATGGGAATTCAATCTCAGTTTTCTGGTGGAGTGCGTGTTACAGACGACGCTACCATGGAAGCAGTCGAGATGGTTCTGTCCGCCAGCATCAATAAGGAAATCGTTTCGTTGATCCAGAGCAAAGGAGGCCGCGCCGTTGGCATTTCCGGACGCGACGGCAACCTGGCTCACGCTAAAAAGACAAAACCTGAACTGGGGCGAGTGGGTGAAGTCACGCCTTCTGACATTGACCCCGCTGTCATTCGCACTCTTCTTCATGGCGGATACATTCCAGTCATCGCACCTGTTGCTTCAGATGAAAACCGCGATAGCCTCAACGTAAATGCAGATACAATGGCCGGAGCGATAGCGTCTGCCCTGGGGGCAGAAAAGTTTGTACTACTTACGGATACTCCGGGTGTTCTGAGCAAAGGGGAAACGGTCCCCAGGCTCAGTATGGATTCTGCTCGCGCCATGATTCAGTCTGGAGAAATTTCAGGCGGGATGATTCCAAAAGTTCAATGTTGTATGTCTGCCTTTGAGCAGGGAGTGAAGCAGATTCATATCGTAGACGGCAGAGTTCCGCACGCCATCATACTTGAAATTTTCACCCGCCAGGGCGTGGGCACGATGATTCAGTGAAATAGAGGACCCAATGACAAAAGCCGAAAAACTCGTGAAAGAAGTAGTAAGAACCGTTCCAGATTGGCCGGAAAAAGGCGTGATGTTTCGCGATATCACTCCGATTTTCCAGCATCCTGAAGTGCTGCATGCGGTGTTTGAAGCGTTCATTGAACGCTACCGCGAAAAGCAGGTGGATGTGATTGCTGGAATCGACGCGCGTGGTTTTCTCCTGGGTGTGACCATTTCTTACGAGCTCAAGATCCCTTTTGTGCCCGTGCGAAAGAGAGGAAAGCTGCCATGGAAGACCGTATGGGAAGAATACACTCTTGAGTACGGAACCGCTGCCATTGAAATGCATGAAGATGCATGCAAGAAGGGCGATCGTGTGGTGATCTTTGATGATCTCATTGCAACTGGCGGAACCATGCTTGCTGCTGCTAGCATTGTGAAACGTCTTGGTGGCGAAGTGGTGGAAGCGGCGGCTATCATTGATTTGCCAGACCTGGGTGGCTCCCAGAAAATATGGAAAACGGGCGTTCCAGTACACACTCTGTCAAAGTACGAAGGCCACTGATCGTACGCGCCGTTTTCGCGATGGCGCTGCTTCTGGCTGCGCCTGTTTCTATTTTCGCGCTGCCGTCGTACGCGGATGTGCAAAAGAAACTCCCGGATCTCTGGTCGGCCAGGTTTCCAGTTCCATTGCAATCGTCCGTAAGTGATCCCGGAAAAAGAGGAACGCTCTATTGCCTGATCGATGGACGTCCTGCGTATTATTTTAATTTTGCGGCTACTGTAGATCGCCCCATTCGAGATGGGGAAGAATTGAAAACGAAAACGAAACGCACTATGGAGATCTGGGTGCAGTATCTACCCGGAGTGAATCGTTACGAAATCTATCTGGAAAGGATTGATCGATTGCCGGGAACAGGCAAACGATGGATGAAGTGAGGAGACTATGAGCGACTTTTCTCTAATTGAAAGCGAAATCATGAAACGTATGATGTCCAGGTCCATGGGGCCGGAGATCACGAAGGAATTCATTCGCCGCGTGGATCTGGTATACAAAGGGGAAACGGGAAAAATTCCGTGGGCGGAGATCCTGGATTTGCGTCCTGAAGATTCAGTGGCGCTCGGTGAATTGCCTCTCCCGGGGGATGCAGCCAGACTTTTGTCTTCTGTTGCGGTGATCAAACTCAACGGCGGTCTGGGTACCTCTATGGGATTGACCCAGGCAAAATCGATCATTCCGGTTCATGACGGGAAGAACTTTTTGCAGATCATTCGCGAACAAACAGATCTGATGCGCGCGCGATCTTCCGGATCCATTCCGCTAATCTTCATGAATTCATTCAACACACAGAGCGATTTTGACAGCGAGCCATCCATGCAGGGATTGAATGCGGATCTTCCTTCCTCCTTTCTGCAAAACATGGTGCCGCGCATCTACGAATCGGATCTGATGCCGGTTGGAAATGGCTCCAGCGAAGACCACTATTGTCCTCCAGGGCACGGAGACGTCTTTCTGGCACTGTCCACCAGCGGAATTCTGGACAAGCTGCTCGCCCAGGGGCGACGCATTGCTTTTATTTCAAACGGGGACAATCTGGGCGCAACCCTGGACGAACGCATTCTCGGATTCTTCGAAGAGGACAAACTGGAATTTGCAATGGAGATCACTCCCAAATCACCCGCGGACTTGAAAGGTGGAGTATTGTTCCGTCGTCGGGCACACAGGAACATATCTTTGCTGGAGACAGCTCAGGTGGAGCCAGATCATCTCAAAGACTTCGAAGATACAAAAAGGTTTCCATTCTTTTCGATTAACAACCTGTATGTGCACCTTGAGACTCTCAGGGATCGTTTGCGTGCAGGGACACTGAAGCTTAGTCTCATCGTCAATCCGAAGGACTGGCAGGGAAAGAAGATCCTTCAGCTTGAGGCGGCTATGGGTAGTGCCTGTGAAAACTTTGAAAACATGAAAGTGATTCAGGTGGATCGAGATCGCTTTGCGCCTGTGAAGAATTGCTCGGATCTGCTTGTGCGCAGGAGTGATGCTTGTGTACTCCGCGAAAGCGATCGGGCGCTTGTGCTTGCGCCGCAAAGGAATCACGTAGAACCAGTGGTCAAACTCGATGATCACTATAAGAAACTTGCTGATTTTGACCGTTTGATCCCGACTCTACCTTCCCTCATAGGGGCAGCTTCCCTCACCGTGACGGGACCTGTGGTCTTTGATGTTCCAGTGCGCATAGAAGGCAATGTGAAGATAGAAAATCGCTCGGGAAACCCTGCACTTCT